>Ga0314811_100183_pt1 | contig 10895 bp, 6 predicted proteins | sample STEome_7_FD_202340 | JGI IMG/M metagenome (GOLD analysis project Ga0314811, IMG submission 202340) | Metatranscriptome of soil surface biofilm microbial communities from soil inoculated with nitrogen-fixing consortium DG1, State College... ...
TAACTCCTAACTCCTCACTCCTAACTCCTAACTCCTCACTCCCCACCCCCCCTTTTTATGACAAACACAATTCGCTTTTCTCAGTTCAATGCTTCCTTGAATCGCAATGCTGGAGGTCAGTTAGTAACGGATCTTTCTACTCCTGATAATGCTCAGGCAAAGGCGGTGGCAGAAATCATTCAGCGCAATAACCCGGATGTGCTGCTGATTAACGAGTTTGATTACTCTGTGGAAGCAGTTGAATTATTTGTGCAAAATTATTTAGCGGTGAGTCAAAATGGTGCAACTCCTGTTGATTACCCCTACTTTTACATTGCTCCTTCTAATACGGGTATTGCTTCTGGGTTTGATTTAAACAACGACGGTAAAATAGTTACCACCCCAGGGGAAGCGGGATATGGCGATGATGCCTTGGGATTTGGTAACTTTCCTGGGCAATTTGGAATGTTGCTGTTGTCCAAATATCCCATCGATACTGCTAATATCCGCACTTTCCAAAAGTTCCTTTGGAAGGATATGCCTGATGCCTTGCTTCCTGATGATGCTGCGACTCCAGAGGCAAATGATTGGTATTCTTCTGAGGAACTAGCAATTCTACGTCTTTCTTCTAAAAGCCACTGGGATATACCAATCCAAGTCAACGGTAAGACAATTCATGTCCTCGCCAGTCACCCCACACCACCGGTGTTTGATGGGCCAGAAGACCGCAACGGCAAACGCAATCATGATGAAATTCGCTTTTGGGCAGATTATATTACTGCTGGTAAAGGCAATTACATCTATGATGATGCAGGTAAAACAGGCGGTATTGCTACTGGGTCAAGTTTTGTGATTATGGGCGACCAAAATGCTGACCCATTAGATGGTGATAGTGTTGACTTTGCCATCCGCCAATTATTGCAAAATCCCGGTATTAATACTAATGTCATCCCTAGCAGTCTTGGCGGCCCCCAACAAGCAGCTTTACAAGGTGGTGTCAATGCCAATCATCAAAGTAATCCGGCTTTTGACACGGCAGATTTTAGCGATACTACTCCTGGAAACCTGCGGTCTGATTATGTACTGCCCTCTGCTGACTTGACAATTGCCAATTCTGGAGTGTTTTGGCCGCTGAATACTGACCCGACATTTTCCCCAGTGGGTACTTTTCCCTTCCCCAGTTCCGACCATCGCTTGGTGTTCGCAGAGGTGGAAACCGGGGCAAGCGAACCAGGTAAAATCATCCCCGGCGCGGAATTTGTGACACAAAATACCTTCGTCACTGGCTTTATTCCTGATGGTGCTGCGGGAAGTGTAAATGGTACAGCGACTCCAGTGGGTGGATTATCTGGTGTCACCTACGACGCTGTTAACAATGTCTACTATGCCATCTCTGATGCTAGGTCTGATAGCAATGGTTTGGCTCGTTTCTACACTTTCACTACTGATAATGGGGTGACTTTCACTAATGTCACTCCTTTAAAAGATAGCAACGGCAACTTTTTTGCAACCAACAGCCTCGACCCAGAAGGTATTGCTTTAACCAATAACGGCACTGTTTTCATTTCTTCAGAAGGGGAAGTTAGACCGGATTTGGGTGCAAGTCGCGTTACCAATCCCTTTATTAAAGAGTTTTCTTTGGCTACAGGTCAAGAATTGCGATCGCTATTCATTCCCACTAAATTCTTGCCAGTGGTTGCAGACACCAACAACAACGGTGTTGTAGATGCAGGTGATACCCAAACATCAGGGGTTTACAATAATCTGGCATTTGAAAGCCTCACCATCACACCAGACCAAAAAACTCTGTTCACCGCCACTGAAAACGCCTTATCCCAAGATGGTTTGAGGGCCTCACTCACCAGTGGTAGCCGTTCGCGGATTGTGCAATACAATTTAGTTACCGGACAACCAGAAAAAGAATACCTTTATATCACCGAAGCAATCCCGGAACCACCAAACCCCGGCACAGGTTCCGCTGATAATGGTTTGGTGGATTTATTAGCAATTGATAATCGTGGCACTTTACTGGCGTTGGAACGTTCCTTTGCACAAGGTGTAGGCAACACCATCAAAATTTACGAAGTTTCCTTGCAAGGTTCAACAGATATTAGTTTTTACAATTCTCTCAATGATTTGAGTGCCGAGCAACTAGCAGCGATTAAACCCAGTCAAAAACGCCTGCTGTTGAATTTAAGCGATTTGAATCTGCCCACTGATGCCAATCACCCAATTACGGGATTGGATAATATAGAAGGTTTGGCCTTGGGGGCCAAATTAGCCGATGGTCGTCAGTCCATTGTGTTGGTGAGTGACAACAACTTTGGTAGCACCCAATTTACCCAAATCCTCACCTTGGGTGCAGATTTAGTTCCCACTGCTGCGCCTACGGTGGAAACTACCCCCGATTTGTTAGACGATGAAACACTCCCAGTTGATGAACGTGGCGATGCTGATGACCCTGCCATTTACGTGAATGCTAGCAATTCCGCCGATAGTTTAGTATTGACTTCCGTGAAAAATGCCGGACTGCGGGTTTATGATTTGTCTGGTAATTTGTTGCAAACAGTTAATCCTGGTGGGATTCGCTACAACAACATTGATTTGCAATACGGTTTTAAATTAGGCAATCAATCTATTGATATTGCCGTAGCTAGCGATCGCCAAAATGATAAACTAGCAATCTTCAAAATTAACCCCAACACCCCCGGACAATACCTAGAAGACATTACCGATAGCAGCATTGGCACTCTTTTCCAAGGGCTACCCTTTGCAGAACCTTATTCTTCATCTTCTCGCAGTGCTTACGGCTTGGCGTTGTACCGCAGTCCCATCACCAATGATTACTATGTCTTTGTGAATCGCCGGGAAACCGGAGATGTGGCTCAGTATAAACTGATTGATAAAGGTAATGGTAAAATTGGTATCCAACGAGTACGAGAATTTACTGTACCAACAATTGCTGAACGTGAACCTCAAACTGAGGGCATGGTGGTAGACCAAGAAACAGGCTTTCTCTACATCGGGCAGGAAGATGTCGGTATTTGGAAGTACCAAGCAGAACCAAATGGTGGCAGCACTGGCAAGTTAATTGATAAAGTTAAAGACTTGGGCGGTAATTACCTCACCAATGATGTCGAAGGATTGACCATTTACTACGGTAAAAATGGCACAGGCTACTTACTGGCATCCAGCCAAGGCGACAACACCTTTGTTGCCTACACCCGTGAAGGTAACAACGATTTTATCGGTAACTTTGCTGTTGGCAACAACGGGCCAATTGATAGCGTCCAAGAGTCAGACGGTGCAGATGTGATTAACGTACCACTGGGGCCTAACTTCCCATTTGGTTTATTTGTGACTCAAGATGGTTCCAATGAACCAGGCAAAATAGTTAGCGATGAAGGTGAAGAAGAAAATATCAGTTCTAACTTCAAATTCGTACCTTGGCAAAATATTGCTAACGCTTTGCCCAATCCTTTAAATATCGACACCACCAGCTACAATCCCCGCAATCCCGTCGCCCAACCAAAGCTGACTATTTATGACTTTGAAAATTTACCCAAGTTAGGTACAACCTCTGAAAATCAAGATATTTTCTTGGGTGGTTTTTCTGGGTTGTATTTTCAAGGAATTGCAGCAAATGGCAACCTGAAGTTTGTCACCAACACAGACCGAGGCCCCAATGGAGAACCTGATGGCGTTAATAGACCATTTTTATTACCAGATTTCCAGCCGGAAATAATTAGCTTTGAACTCAACCGCACCACTGGTGAAATTACCATTACCAACAGAACCAAGCTATTTCGGCAAGATGGAACAACGCCATTAACGGGACTACCCAATTTGCAAGCTGTAGGAAACGGTTTAGCTTACACAGATGAAATTGCCGTTGACTTAGACAACAATGTTTTAGCTAACGATCCTTTGGGTGCAGACTTGGAAGGAATTGTAGTTGCCAAAAATGGTGACTATTGGTTGGTGGATGAATATCGCCCCGCCATTTACCACTTTAATAGCAATGGTAAACTGATTGAGCGCTTTATTCCTCAAGGAACCACCACCGCATCCGACCCAGACCAACCAGCCGGAACCTTTGGCGTTGAAGTATTGCCTGCGGTTTATGCCCAGCGCCGCAATAACCGGGGATTTGAAGCTGTGGCATTGGAAGGCAATAAATTATACGCCTTTATTCAAAGTCCAATTGATAATCCTGATGTTGCTAATGATGGGACTTCTAAAGCTTCTCTCAACCTGCGAATTCTAGAGTTTGATATTGTCACTAAGCAAGTAACAGCAGAGTATTTATATCGCCTAGAAGGTCTGCCAGCAACCGATAAAATTGGCGATGCAGTTTCCTTGGGTAACGGTAAATTTGCAGTAGTCGAGCGTGATGACAATGGTACATCTGCTGGCAATAAATTAATTTACCAAATTGATTTAGCCGGGGCAACCAACATCAACAACCCAGGGAATTTTACTTTACCAGCCGGGAAAACCATTGAGCAATTGACCTCTGCGGAACTAGCTGCTGCCAATATTACCCCTGTGACCAAGAGTTTAATTGCTAACGCTGCTCAATTGGGTTACACCGGGGTGGAAAAATTAGAAGGTTTGGCGCTGGTAGCACCCAACACCCTAGCTTTGCTCAATGATAACGACTTCAACGTTACAGGAAATACTCCTGCTGAAAGATTGGGCATTCTGGAACTACCTAATAACTTAACAACTGTAGAGCCTACTTTCCCTGATGGTTTTGGTTCTAGCAACAGCGATGATGTGACACTCAAGCCGGGGCAAACATTTTTTGCTGGTGATGGTGCAGACTTTGTAGAAGGTGCTACAGGCAACACAATTCGAGCCGGAAGGGGTGACGACATTGTACTGGTAGGTAGTGACTCTTGTGTATCCGGCCAAAAAGGTGACGACCAGATATTTATTGGTCAAAATGGTGCGGCTAAAAGTACTAATGTTGATGGTGGCGATGGTGACGATGTAATTACTGTGGTGGAAGCCGATGGTAGTAATAATTTATTCGGAGCCGCAGGCGATGATACTCTCACAGTAATTGAAGGTTCTCGCCAATATTTATTCGGTGGAGATGGTAACGACACCCTCAGCAGTGGAGGTAGCAAAAACCGTTTGTATGGTGGTTCTGGTGATGACATCTTGTTGTCAAATGTCGATGACTTTTTGTTTGGTGGCGATGGCGATGATGTGCTGTTTGCTGGTATTGCAGGTGGTAATAAACTCAGTGGTGGCACTGGTATTGACCAATTTTGGGTTGCTAGTAGCAGTTTGCCAACTGCTAAGAACATCGTCAGTGATTTTACAGCAGGCATTGATAAAATCGGGCTTGGCGGTATTGGGGTGACTCAATTTAGTGCCTTAACGCTGTTGCAACAAGGTAGTGACACTTTGGTGAAAACTGGAAATACAGAGTTGGCTTTGTTGGTTGGAATTACTGCAACTAGTCTCAGTGCCAATGATTTTGTTTTCTCAACTAGTATAGTTAGCTAATTGCTTCACCTGGCATAATCCTAATGGAAATTCCTGAACAATAATAGATCCCCGACTTCTTAAAGAAGTCGGGGATCATAAATTTATTGGGCGCTAGTGGTTCATCGCATTAGTTACGAGGGGTAAACTCATTCTTAATTTTTCTTCCTTTGCGCTCTTTGCGTCCTTTGCGGTAGCCTGCGGCAAGCCGCTACGCGTCTACGTTTATTAACCCAGTAAAATTAATGCGATAGACCAGTAGATTGTAAATTCATTTGCATCGACTGAAGTCTAAAACGCCATAAAAAAGAGTTCCTGTTGTCTGTTGCCTTTATTCAAATTGCATGTCCTACAGCTTCTGGTAAAATCAGCATGGCATCACCGAAGGAATAGAAACGATATTGAGAAGCGATCGCTTGTTTATATATATTCAATAACCTTTGTCTACCAATGAGGGCACTAACCAACATTAATAAACTCGAACGTGGCAAGTGAAAATTCGTAATTAAACCATCAACTACCTGCCATTGGTAACCAGGATAAATAAACAAGTTTGTCTTACCACAAAATGGTTCTAAATTTCCAGATTGAGCCGCCCCTTCTAAAGCGCGTACTACCGTTGTCCCCACAGCAATAATCCTACCGCCAGCAGCTTTAGTGGCACGGATTTGCTCTACTGTGGTGGCGGGAACTTCAATCCATTCTTCATGCATTTGATGGGTAGTTACGTCCTCCACTTCCACAGGGCGAAATGTGCCTACGCCGACATGTAGCGTTACAAAAGCTTGACTAATTTGGCGATCGCCCAACTTTTGTAATAATTCTGGGGTAAAGTGTAATCCTGCTGTGGGAGCTGCGATCGCTCCTGGCTTTTGGGCATAAACTGTTTGATACTGTTCATCACCAGCAGCCGAAGCAGTAATATACGGCGGTAAGGGCACTTCTCCAAAAACCTCTAACAGTTGCACCAAAGATTTTCCTTCTGGCACATCAAATTGCAACAAACGTCCCCCAGTAGCCGCGTCTGTTTCTAAAACAGTAGCGGTGAGGTAAGGAGAGGACACGGGGACGGGGAGACGCTCTGACACGGAGAAAGAAGAGACTGAGGTACTCAGAGTAGGGTATGCAGGAGAGGAATTTTCCCTCTGGTCAGTTCTGGCTTTTCCATTCCCCGCGTCCTCTTCCCTCGCTCCCCTGACATCAAAAACAATCCTCGCTCCCTGCTTAAAGCGTTTTCCTGGCTTAACTAAAGCCAACCAACAGTTATCTTGCCTTTCTTCCAACAGCAAAACTTCAATTTGGGCACCAGTGGATTTATGACCATAAAGTCGGGCTGGAATAACTTTTGTATTATTCATCACTAACAAATCACCACACCGCAACAGTGCAGGTAAATCGCGGAAAATGTGGTTTAGAGGTGGTGTTTCCATGCCTGTATTGGGAGAATCAACCACCAGTAATTGCGAGCTATCTCTAGGAAATACTGGGTTTTGAGCAATTAATTCTGGAGGTAGTTCATAGTCATATCCAGCTACAGAACAATCTAATTCCAAATCTTTTGTTTGTGAACTAAAAGTATTGTTTAGATGAATTTGTGATATTTCTTGCTTCATATATTAGTATTTATACTGCTTGAAAAAAATGAATTAGAGCTTACGCTTATAAATACTCCATAACATTACTGCTGATTTTTATTTTTACTCCAAAAGATACATATTATTAGGTAACACGCAAAAATCAACATTAGAATTGGGTAAACCTCCCCATCCAAAAACGGGGGCTTTTACCCTACCGGGAACAAGCATAGATTTAGGAATATAGATATGTAGGATTGGCTTTGATCCCAAGCATCAACAAAACATGGAATACTTGTATTATTTGGCTAATGCCAGTCTAACTCTGAGGGTCGTTCAATACCTGCACGCCAGACCCCAAACACCTGTTTCGTTCGTCACTGTAATTCATCAAATTGATGGCTGGGTGGTTAGGATCAAACTCAAAAGTCAAGTCTCGCCTCAAGAAGATGGTGACTTTCGGGCTTTTCTAAATGAATTAGGAATTAGCTACGAACCGCCAATGAGGGTACAGATGGCACTTTGGAGTTTGGAAGCGGGACAGTGTCCAGTGGATGTGATGCGTCGCTATCAGGTAGCGATCGTCTCTCATGGTAGTCCAGAGAGAGATGAAATCGAGGCTTTCCGGCAACAATTTGTCCGGGGCTTAGGCTACTGTCCAGAAACTTTGGCGTGATCCGATTTGGTTATCACCATAGTACAAAATTATTGGTCATTGGTAATCAAAATATTTTATCCGTTACCGATTAACCATTGTCATTATCAATTAAACAATCGAAAGCTGCAAGAATGTATTCTTGCAGCCTATACTCATATCCGGCTGCTGACGAAGTAGCGAGAGCTTCTTGAGTACCTGTAACCCCAGTTATGTTTTTTGATATTTCGCGACAAGAGACAATGGCAACATCAAATCGGCAGGAATAATCTGCTTTTTCAGGGTATTGGGCTAAAAACATTCCCGCTGTGCGGGAAATTTTGCTTTGCTTTTGCGGGGTAATTGCACTTCTTCCTCCCGCATCCCAACTGCCAAAACTGCGGGTTTTGACTTCCACAAATGACAATATTGGCTGGGGAGTACGGAGTGGAGAGTTAGGAGTTAGGAGTGAGGAATTATTGTCTTTGTCTCCTTGTCTCCTCATCTCCCCATGTCCCCATGTCCCCATCTTCCCAGTTCCCTCGCAATATTCGGCGATAATATCAATTTCTCCCCAACGGCAGGAAAAGCGACGATGTAGAATTACCCAACCTGTAGATTGCAACCATTGGGCTACTAAGTCTTCTCCAAAATGACCACTTTTAAAATATTTCATAATAATCCAGTATTATAGAGTTATTTAACAACTTTAATCGCCTCAATTTACTAGAAAATTACTAGATGTACTCAAAGCAACGTGATAGCAAGGCTTCCAAGAAATTAGCTGATGTAAACATAGGTGTAGACAAGGGTTCTCTACGCTTGCAGTTTAGTACACGTATAAGTCGTAAATTTTACGACAAAAAGCAATTCTATAAAGGACTGAGTAGAAACGATACACCAGAGAATCAACAATGGGCTGAAGGAATAGCCAGACGGATACAAGCTGATATTGACCATCCAGACGGGGGACTGTTTGACCCTACCCTTGCTAAGTATCTGGATATAAAGCCGATGCTAGCTACAGTTACCCAGTTACCGACCGCAAAACCATTGCCGAAGTTAGGGGAACTGTGGGAAGAGTTTCTGGAATGGAAGCGTAGTCGCGTCAAAAAAACTACTTACCAAGGAATGTATATTCGTACTTACACGGCTTTATTAAAACCATTTCTAGATAAACCTTTAAACAGTAACCTAGCAAATGAAATTTTTGAAGCATTGAACAAAAAGAAAGCCAACAGAACTACTACCAGAAATTTATTATGTGTCTTAAGTACATTAAGTAAAAGAGCGATAAAAAAAGGGTTAATAATAGAAGATTATTTTGATGAAATTAAAGACACTTACAAAGTACCAAAAAAATCACGACAATTGAAAGATGAAGAGGATTACAAAGCTTATTCAATAGAAGAAAGAGACTTGATAATTGAAACATTTTATCAATCTGATAAAAACAGTGAAAAACATATTGCCCCATTGATTGAATTCTTATTCCTTACTGGGTGTAGACATGGTGAAGCGTTCGCTTTGCAATGGAAGGATATTAAATTTGAGACTGGATGGATAGTCTTTGACGAAAGCTTTGCGTCTGAAATTCGTGAAACACAATCAACCAAAACCGATACTACCAGAATTTTTAAAATGAAGGGACTAACACGACTTCAGAAGGTATTAAACTCACTCAAGGATAATAATTGTAATCCAGATGATTTAGTATTTAAAACTTCAACAGGAAAACAAATGTCTACAGCAATATTAAAAGCTGCATGGTTAGGTGGGGGATATACTAATCATGGAAAACATTACAAATATCTTGGCGCTGTAGCTAGATTAGCAAAGGAAGATGAAATTAAATATTTAAAAGCTTATGCTACTAGGCATACTTTTATTACCATTATGGCTAATAATGGTGCTGACTTAGCATTATTAGCTGATAGTTGTGGTAACAGTGTTGAAATAATAATCAAGCACTACTTACAGCTAGATAAAGAACGACTACTACCAGACATATAAACCCACCTTCCCCCAATTTATCCAACAACCTCAATCAGGTATTTAGTCATAACCCTTATTCTGTATAGCTTTCATTACTTTAATTTGAATATGTAACTAATCAAGAGGAATAAAAAAGGTTGATAGATTGCGATCGCTCACATTGTTTTGATTATGTAACGAATTCAAGCCAGGTGGTGAGCGACTGGAAGGTACATTACATTCGTGTCTACCCTTGTTAGTGAAACTTGTTTACAAGTTATCTAATAACTTTAGACATGTAGAATAGAGATGAATTTGCGCTCTCACTGTTGAACATCAGTCAATTGATTTACAAAATCAGATTAGAAAATTACTAGACAGTTAATCACCCTGAGATGCTAGTTCAGATGTACTAAAAAGGGTTAAATACTAGAAAGTTAGTAGAAATTAAGAGATAGTAGTTTGAAAGTATTGATATTAGGAACCTTTTACTAATTATTGACCAGTTTTAAGATAATGAGATGGAGGAAGGTTAGTCATTGACTAAAAACATCATGAATTCCATGAATTCTAGGTTAAGCGATCGCATAAAAGTTTCTCAATTAAGCTCATCCCATAATGAGTTGCAATTGAAGCGTAGAAGATATTATTTGATTTGGGCAACCATACTCAGCTTATTTGTTTGGGGAATAGTTGGCCTCACAGCAACCATCGGTTTTGCTCCCGGAGCTTTGGCACTGGAATACAATAAAGAAATTTTGGTAGAAGCTGATTTTTCCGGACGTGATTTAACAGATTCCAGCTTCACAAAAGCTAATCTTCGTCAAAGCAACTTCAGTAATTCTAATTTAAGCGGTGTCAGTTTCTTTGCAGCAAATTTGGAATCCGCGAATTTGGAAGGAGCTGATTTGACAAATGCCACACTAGACTCAGCTCGCCTGATTAAAACAAACTTAACAAATGCAGTTTTAGAGGGGGCGTTTGCTGCTAACACCAAATTTGATGGTGCAATCATTGACGGAGCAGATTTCACCGATGTGCTACTGCGTCCAGATGAACAAAAAAAATTGTGCAAAGTCGCTAAAGGCACTAACCCGGTTACAGGACGAGATACGCGTGATACGTTGTTTTGTCCATAAAAAGTAGGGATGAGGGAGATGTAGCTTTAGCTTCTCTTTGGGAGACGCTAGCGCAAACCCGCAGGGTGGGAGATGAGGAAGATGACGGAGAAAAAA
>Ga0314811_100184_pt1 | contig 10860 bp, 6 predicted proteins | sample STEome_7_FD_202340 | JGI IMG/M metagenome (GOLD analysis project Ga0314811, IMG submission 202340) | Metatranscriptome of soil surface biofilm microbial communities from soil inoculated with nitrogen-fixing consortium DG1, State College... ...
ACCACAATTCGGCTTTCTTTTAAACCAATATTCATTCCCTAAGGTGACTCTAATTCATTCTGAATTCTGAATTCTGAGTTCTGAATTCTGAATTCTGAATTCTAAATTCTCCTTCAATTTGGCTTCCCTGTAATTGTGAATGCTGCCCAATAGTAAGGATGATTATACAGTTTTTTATCTGATGCCATTTTGCTGTTTCTATATAATTGTGTTGCTAAATAAGCTCTAATTCTTACTTCTTCTGGATGCAAGTTGTTGAGTATATCTTCATACCATTTTGTTAGTTCTCCAGCTGTTAATTCTTTGAGCCACAGTGTTGCTTCAGCTAAGGCTACAACTGCTGATTTATCTGGCTGTAATCTTCGATAAAATTCTATGATCGCTAAGGCACTCGCTGAAGATTCTACAGTCCAAAGAGTACTTACTACGTGAGGAACGCCCTGATTCAAAAAACCGTTGACCAAACTTACATATTCGCTGGTGGTAATGAAGATACTGGTGGTGGCATTTTCACAGGCAGAGAGAGTCACAAGGTGATAACTTGCGAGATTGTGTTGAAAAATTTCTTCTAATGTCAGTTTATCTTCACCTGCTAATGCTAATTCTGATTTTTTTGGTTCGCTTAAATTATTCGTGGCATAACCAGTAAAATGAAAAATATTGTAGTTATCAAATAATGCATTTTCCACAATATCTTTGGTTGCTTGTGCGCCCTGAATTCGCTGGTTATTAACAAATATTTCGTTGATAATTTCAGATTCCAATTTGGCAAATTTTAGTCCGGGATAACCTGTACTTTCAGGATATTCAACACTGAGTAATAGCTGATTTTGCCAAGGCGAGATATCTTGATTTTTAATTGATAAACCTATTTGGGCACTAGGCAAATAAGTGACGGTGAAATTTGGCTCGATATTTGGTAAATTTTCCTCAGATGGAGAAGAAATATGAAAAAGGGTATGAATGGGCAATCTATATAAATCGCGGTGAGGAATTAAAATTAGTTGGGTGATGCCTTCCAATTCTTGAGCGATTGTGGAAATATTCAAAATTTCATAAAGCTGGAACAGCTTTTGCTCCATATCCACCCGCCAAGGATGCTGAGTTTTACTTTCTTTATCTTGGGCTGTGGTGCGATATTGTTGGTATTGTTGATGCCAATCTTCAAGCCAATTTTCAAATTCAATCAAGCGTCGCACTGCTTCGGGTAGAGGCAATTCATTGAGACGAATGGTTTCTTCTCCTGAAGCGATCGCTCCGATATCTTGAATTGGTGTAAATAGTAGAATCGGTGATGGCGCTTGGTCTTTGAGAATGAAAGTTTGTAAGGCTACTGGACTAATATGCCAGTAAATAATTGCTGTTGTGGGATTAAATAGTTCTTGAATTGCACCATAATAAGGCGAATAAATATTATCATTCCAGTTGAAAAGCAACCAATTTAAACAAGCATTTTTGCCCTGCTCGGCAATTTCCCAGGCTTCTACTACATCACCGTAATCTACGGCTAAATCCACTGCCAATTGCTCTAAACCGACAAATTTCAAAGCCAACTGTTTTTTACTTTCTTCTGAACGAGTTTCTTCATTGAGTAATTGCTGCAATAAATCTCTGCCTCGTTGCAGTAATTCTTGAAGTTGTGTTGTTTGTCCCAAACCCATCAGCACTTTGCTCAGAGATTGCAAAACTTCTAAATGCAACAGGGGAAAATATTCTAAGGTGAGAGTCAACAGCGCTTGATGGTACTCAAATGCAGCTTTGCGCCAATAATCACGGGGATTAGGCTGTTTTTTACCGTGGTCGTAATAAGTATTACCGATGGCTACATGCAATCTACCCCAACCTTCTGGGTGAGTGTCTGTACGCAGATGCTTTAACCCTTCTTCGTAGGTGGCTAATTTACCTTCGTAGCCTACCTGTTGTAAGGCGGGGTTTGTTGCAGTGATAGTACTCGACAAATTCCGCAATAAATCGGCATCCGTTAAATTACCGACGGCGGTTCCCCTACCAATCCAAGCTTCCCAGTAATCTTGTTTGATTTGCAAAGCGTTGTCATAACAAACGATCGCTTCGGTAAATTGTTCTAAATAAAACAATGCTACTGCTTGATTATACCAGGCTAAGTGGAAGTCTGGTTTAACGGCGATCGCTCGGCGGTAGGAAGTGATGGCTTCTTGGCGGCGTCCTAAGTTATCTAAGGCTACACCCCGGTTGTACCAAGCTAAATAAAAGTCGGCTTGAACTGAAAGTGCTTTGTCCCAAGAAGCAATGGCATCTGACCATCGTCCTAAGTTAAACAACACTACACCCCTGTCTATCCACACTTCGTGATAGTCTGGGTCAATTTCTAGCGCCTTATCGTAAGATGCAATGGCTTCTGCAAATTGTTCGCCTACAGCTAGTGCTATGCCTCGGTGATACCAATTTTCTTGGTCTTGTGGTTCCAAATCTAGGGCTTGGTCATAACTAGAAATTGCTTCCCGTAGCCAGCCTAACTTCAGCAGCGCTAAACCTTTACTAGACCAAGCCTCTTGGTAGTCTGGCCTAATTTCTAAAGCTTTATCAAAGGAAGCGATGGCTTCTTCAAAGTATCCCAATTCTCCCAGAGTTCCACCCCGGTAATACCAAGCTTTGTAAAAGTCGGGCTTGAGTTGAATGGCTGTTTCATAAGCAGCGATCGCTTCTTCAAAACGCTCTAGGTGAAACAGCGTTAAACCACGATTAAACCAATATTCCCAAAATTCCGGTTGTAGTTCAATGGCTTGGTCATAGGATGCGATCGCACCTAATAAATCTCCTGTTTTCGCTTGGCTAAGACCTTGATAAAACCAAGCTTGAGCTTGGTTAACAGGATCGTTGCCATAGCGCTCAATAATACTTGAAGAATTGCTAGTTTGAACTGCCAAATTAGAAGCAAGTTGCTGTACTAAATTGCTACTTTGATCCAAGCGCACCCACAATTCATCTAAAGTGTTAGCTACATTTGGCTCTAAATTCGCTAAATTGCTATCCCAGTTTTGTTCTGAGCCAGTTGTCGCTAATTCAGTCCTTTGCCTTGCAGGAAGCAAATTTGCTTTTGTTTGAGTTTGAGTATCTTCCTCTTCATAGTCCCATCTCAGCTCGGTTAATGTGGCGATCGAATCTTTCGCTGGCGGGAGAGGAAGATTTTCAGAGATTGTGCTTTGGGTATCTCCTGCTGGATACTCCAATATCACTTCCTCGAAATCCTCAATTGATTGTTCTTCAATAAAGGCATTTTCGGGTACTGGCGTGACTGTTTGCGTATCCGGTTCATGATACTCCCATAACTCTTCGCCTAAATTACGGATTAAGTCGTGTCCTGGCGAAGTTACGAGAATTTCTTCATCGTTTGTAGTTTCTGTGACATCTGGCTCGTCATACTCCCATAACTGTTCCCCTAAGTCGCGGATCAGTTCTTGTCCTGGGGTAGTTTGTGCGACATCTGGCTCATCATACTCCCATAACTGTTCCCCTAAGTCGCGGATCAGTTCTTGGCCTGGAGTCAATTCCACTAGATTTTCTGCCTGATTGTCTTCATCCTCTATTTGTGTTTCTATTTCTGTGGGTAAGTTTTGCATCAACCGTATGCCAATTTCATAGGCAACATCTCCAATTCTGCCGATACCAAGTTCTCGCAGCTGCACCATCTGTATTGCTAACTGCGGATTTGGTGTGGGTGAGGCTACTAAGCTTTCGCCAAACGTCACCAACCAATCTACCCAGCGTTCAGGCGGAATACGATTTTCGATTCGTTGCAGATACCTCAATGCCCATTGGCGTCCTCGTCCTTGATGTACGCCTTCTAGCAATTGGATAAACAATTGTTCTAAATCCGCATCGGTTAGTTCTGGTAGAATCTCCACCAGATTATGTCCCCTTGCACCTTTGATAGAACGAGTCTGCTTAGTTGCAATGAGGCGTTTTAAAAACCTTTTAAGCGATTGGGATATCCGCCTGAGCATCTGCCACACTCTTGGATTTTGTTTTTCTAGATTGTAGCCATCGTTGTGTTAAAAAAGTCATGAATTACGTGAAAACCCATTATATCCGTACAGTGTTTCTGTGGCAGGCTAGCAAAAAATACACAAAAGGTCAAGATGACAGCATTATAAGGCCAGCAATTTGAGATTTGAGATCATTTCAATACTCCTACACACAAGCAAACTAAATGCCCTGTCACGGCCGGAAAAATACCAAAAATTTAGCTACCTTCTTGCCCCCTGCCTTAAAAGCAATCCCTAACACCAGAAAGGACGGGATTGATTACCTTTGCCCATTGCCTATTCCCTATTGCCTACCCAAAGGGCTTAGCGATTAATTTTCTGTTTGCTCTGTAGTCGATTGACCATCAGAATATAATTGACTGATTAATGCCTGTACTAGGACTTGTGGGTCATCGGTTTCAACAGCCAGCTGCTGGGCAATCTGATGGCGTAAATTTTCATCATGCTGCAACATCACAAATAGTTCTTCTAGGGTGACAGTTTGATATTCTCCCTCTGGTAAATTTTCTTCTTCATTTAATTCCTGGGATGCTGGGGTAATTGGTTGAGATGGCAGAGTAGTAATCGCAGCGTCCGGCCCTTCATATTCCCAAACTGGTTCGCCTTGATTGCGTTTTAACAACTGCATCCCGATATTATGGGCAACATCTGTGATTTCGCCAATGCCTAAATCACCGAATTGCACCAACCGCGCAGCCATTTCATTATTAGGTGTTGGTGATGCTAGTAACCTGTCACCAAAGCGTTTCAACCATTCGATCCAGCGTTCAGTTGTGACGCGATGTTCAATATTATGTAGCCACTTGCGTGCCCAAGCTTCACCTCGTGCTTGATTTACTCCTTGCAACAGTTCGTTGAAAAGAAATTCCAGATCCGTATCAGTTAGAGGTGGTGCTTGTTGTTTTTGCACATTCCCCCTAGCTTTTGAGGCAGTTTGTTTTCTACCAAATAAGCTCTGAAAAAGCTTTTTGAGCCATTGAACTAGCCGCTTGAGCATCTGTTGCACCATTGAGTGTTGTTTATCCTTAAGATTGTAGCGATCGCATCGCGCTATGGCGTTAGTTCGTCAAGAAAATTCGGGATTGGGCAAACAGCGTATGGGGCATACTAAGAGGACAAGGGGAAAGGGAAAGGGGTAAGGGGAAAAGGGAAAGATTAAATTTATTCCTTTTCCCTTTTCCCGGTTGGTGAGCTTGTCGAACCATTAACCTTTTCCCCTGAGCAATGACCAATGACCAATGACTAATTTAGAACAAATGTACTAAATGGTATGCTATAATTCGGATGCATCGATGGTGAAATCATAGTAAAAAATATGTTCTCTTGGCTTGCTTTTCTTGGTGCTAAAGTTTACGGATTAAATTTAGTGCAATTGGTATGGGTACATCGACAAACAAAGCAGGTACCAGAGATTAAAATAATTGAATCCCAAATTCGACTCGGTGCTATTAATCAACGTTAAAAGGCATTGAAGTCTATATTTCCATGTCTTACGAACCCCTGCACCACAAGTATCGCCCCAAGAGTTTTGCTCAATTGGTAGGCCAAGAGGCGATCGCCACTACTCTCACAAATGCGATCGGTACATCCAAAATCGCCCCCGCCTATTTATTCACTGGGCCTAGAGGTACGGGGAAAACTTCCAGTGCCCGAATTCTTGCTAAGTCTCTCAATTGTCTTAAAAGTGACAAGCCTACCGCAGAACCATGCGGCGTCTGTGATGTTTGTCAGGGAATTACTAAAGGCTATTCTCTAGACGTAATTGAAATTGATGCTGCAAGTAATACTGGTGTCGATAATATCCGCGAACTGATTGAAAAAGCTCAGTTTGCTCCCGTACAGTGCCGCTACAAAGTTTATGTGATTGATGAATGCCACATGCTAAGTAACCAGGCATTCAACGCGTTATTAAAAACACTTGAAGAACCACCAAAACACGTAGTTTTTGTTTTAGCAACAACAGACCCGCAAAGGGTGTTACCGACAATTATTTCACGTTGTCAGAGGTTCGATTTTAGACGTATTCAGCTAGAGGCGATGGTTAAGCATTTAAGTGACATCGCCTCTAAAGAAAACATTAATATTTCACCGGATGCTGTAACTTTGGTAGCCCAACTTTCTCAAGGAGGGTTACGGGATGCTGAAAGTTTGCTCGACCAATTGGCTTTATTACCAGGTGAAGTGACACCAGATAAAGTTTGGGATTTGGTGGGGACGGTAAGCGAACAAGACTTATTAAAGCTATTAAATGCCATTGCTCAAGACAAACCAGAAGCAGTTCTCGACTATACGCACCACATTTTAGATCGCGGTCGAGAACCGTTGACTGTTCTGCAAAATCTCGCTGCTTTTTACCGCGATTTACTAATTGCCAAAACAGCACCCAATCGCCACGATTTAGTTGCTTGTACTCAGCAAACTTGGAAAGCGCTGGTGGAGTTTGCCCAAAACTGGCACACAACTACGATTTTGACAGGACAAAAACACCTGCGAGAAGCTGAAGTACAAATCAAAAACAGCACCCAGCCCCGTTTGTGGTTGGAGGTAACATTATTAGGATTGTTACCAAGTGCAACGAATATTCAGCCACAAGCCTCAAATGTAGCACCTGCTGTATCTTACAAGTATCCTTCAGCAATTGTCACATCATCAACCCCAAATAATGGGCAAACAAATCATAATTCTGGAAATCATCATCAACCAGCTGTCCCAAATCAGGCTGTCACATCATCTACCCCAAATAATGGGCAAACAAATCACAATTCTGGAAACCATCATCAACCAACTGTCCAAAATCAGGCTGTCACATCATCAACCCCAGATAATGGGCAAATAAATCACAATTCTGCTACTAACTCGGTTTCATTACCAACGCCAGAAACCGCAGCGTCTGCAAAAAATCAACCAGCTACCTCAGAAGTTCTTGAGACACCCCAATACGACTTAACTCAAGTTTGGCAACAAGTACTCGCTAACTTTCAACCAATCTCAAGGCGAGAACTGCTACGTCAAATGTGTCAACTCATCGAATTCGATGGCACAGTGGCTTATATTGCCATCAAACAGGCATGGTTTGAAAAAGTTAAATCCGATCTACCCATAATTGTCGTAGCTTTCCAGCAGACTTTCCAACGCGAAATTAAAGTAAATCTGGAAAAAGCAACTTCATTAAACTCTAACCCAGGGAAAAAAGCCCCTGCACGGCAAGATTCTACTCGCCCTCAGCAACCACCTACTCCCATTTCCAATGGGCAAATTCCGCCTCCAGCACCAGTACCACAGCTAGTTACTCCACAACCAGCACCAACACCACCAGTAAAAACCGAGTCCGCATCCAGGAACGGCAATGGACACGTGAATGGAAATGGTGTAAAATCCATGCCTCCACCACCAACCCAAACACCTCCACCTAATTGGGAACCGGATGAAGTGGCGATCGCAGCTCAACGTTTAGCAGAATTTTTCAACGGTCAAATTATCCGCTTTACAGATGATTCCCCAGAATTTTCTGATTCGATGGCTACACCTGAATGGGTAGAAGAATCGGAAGTTGATGATGAATGAATTGGGTGTGGGGCATGGGGCAAACAGGGTATGGGGAAAGGGAAAGGGGTAAGGGGAAAAGGGGAAAGATTAAATTTATTCCTTTTCCCTTTAGCCTTTAACCTTTTCCCCTGCTCCCCATCTCCCCATCTCCCTAGTCCCCAGTCCCAGTATGCAAGGTTTTCACCCATTTCAGGCGTTTTGGTCTGATGGACATACGGGTGGTTGTGCTGCTCATCACTACTAGCCAGTGCAGCATGTATAAATTACCACGTATAGTTTGTAGTAATAAGGTAAAGTACGTAGAAAAGGAGAATTCCCGTTCTTGACGTATTCGTCTCAAGCCTGTGAACATACCGATGGTTGACATGGTGATGGACAAGCTGGTGATGGGGGTTAATATTGGCGGACGATGACGAGCGATCGCCATTAATAAATCTGGTACTGCTGCTGTGGGCAAAATATACATAATCAGCATAAACATCAGCAAATCCCAGCTTTTGCGGGTTCCCATGCGATTTTTGAGAATTAAATCCCAATAATCCAGGTAACGCTGATATCCACCTTCCGCCCAACGGTTGCGCTGATGCCAGAGTGCAATTGCCTTTGTCACTCCTTCTTCTTGCACTGCTGGATGGGAAACACACTCAATATCCCATTGTTCCAAATGTAGGCGGATTGTTAAATCCAAGTCATCGGTGATGGTTTCTTCATTCCAGCCACCGCAGCTTAACAGGGCTGAACGTCTGACAAATTGACCATTGCCGCGCAATTCGCCAATTCCACCAAGGGCTGTGCGCTGTTGTTGAAACCAGGTATCGAGGGCCATTTCGGCCATTTGACCCTTAGTCCAAAAATTATCTTTGGCGTTGGCGATCGCTTTTCGCACTTGCACCGCCCCGACATTTTCTCTTTGGAATAAAGGTATTACCTGTGATAATAAATCTGGTGTTACTTGGGCATCAGCATCAAATACAGCGATGATTTCGCCCTTGGAAAGCGGTAGTACTTGATTTAGTGCCCCTGATTTTCCGCCACTAGCGTCTGCTGAGCGCGTCAGTACTTTGAGTTTGTCATATTTGTGCTGTAGTTCTGCTAATAAATGGGGCGTATTATCAGTACTGCGATCGTCAATTATCCATACTTCGTATTTGCCATCTGGATAATCCAGATTACAAAGATTTTGGACTAATTTACCAATTACCGCTTCCTCATTTTTCGCAGCCACTAACACAGATACATAGGGATAATCTCCCTGCATTTCTTTTGGTGAGCGACGAGGTTTAGTAAACACTACCACCAAAGCATGAAGACTTAAAATGGTGGTCAATCCTAATATGAATATAGATGCCCAAGAAACTAAATGCAGAGCGATCGTGCCACTCCAGACAATAGTCAAGACCAGAGCTGCTTTACCTCTACGACCTTGAAACCGGGATGGTAGAGACATAGATTTTGTCTCTAACACAGACTCTTCATCTACTGACAGGTCAGACAACAAAGAGTTGAGTGGATCGAGCTCTTGATAAGAATCTTCTTCGGGCCAGGAATTCGCTGGCATAGGTTGGGTTACTTGATTCAAAAACCACTATTTGTTTACAGTTAGTAATTTTACGGACAAATATCCCTAATTACTTTTTCCGATATTAATCATAATGGGCAAACTGTAGTACCCACCATCCCTAAGCCAAGAGCTTCTGGGACTAGCATTGTTCTCGCTGCTACTGTGTTTGATTGCCTTGCATTAACCACATTTGCCACTCCTAGACACAAGCTTGATTCCTTTGATAGCCCCTTGGCTAGGAAGCTTGTAGGCTATAGAGCTTCAGCAACGGAAACTCTAGTTTAGGCCAAGTGATAGCAAGGCAGCAGCACCTTGTTCTGGGAAGAAACACGCAATAACGGTATCCACCACTTGTGAGCAGGGATTTTTTAGTGTATTGCCCCCAATTTCGACAAAAGTTAACGCAGCCTTATTGTAACCGAAATTTTAATATTTCTTAGCAGTAACTTCATTTATTGAGTATGGGGAATGCCCCAGCATGTGCCTGATACACATTTTTTGGGAATACTACTTAAGAGCCTATCGCCAGTTGCTAATTAACTTGAGGAATATTGAATAATGTCTATCGACCAACTCCAACCAGCTACTCAACAACAAGCCAGTGTTTACTTACCTTACATCCAGGGTGCTAAGAGGAATTTTTTACCTTTTGCCATTAGTCTTTATCAAAAAGGAGTTTTGGAGGGACACCGAAAGATAGAAGCTAGTGAAAATGTCCCTTTTGTTGCTTCCTGGAATGTTGCTACCCTACCTTCAGATTTAACACGTTGCCGAGTGCAGTTTGATGGTAATGCTGAATTGAGTTATGAACTGATGATGGCGAGTTTCGAGTTTATTAATTATTTAATTGAACTTATGGAAAACTATAAACGTTATCGTGCCACTGATTTTTCCCAGGGATTTTATCGCAAGCTGCTACGCATAGATGAGTGACGGTTGTAAAAAAGCGGATTCTCGGTTTTTACAAAAAATCGGGAATCTTAACTAATTCCTGGTAATTACTTTGATTTATCCAAAGGTAAAAATTCAATTTGTCCTGTATTGGGATTCTGTACAACTTTCACTAGATAAATGTTATCTTGTTGGCGATCGCCATTTGGTTTAAAAGAAATTAAGCCTGTAGCGCCAGTTGCTTGAAAGTTAGTTTCAGCTATTACTTGCTCGATATTTTCACGACTGGGTGATGGTATTTTTTCTAAAGCTGCCAGCAAAACACGAGTTGCATCGTAAGATAATGCTGTGCGCCAATTACCTGGTTTTTGCCACATTTTCTCCACTTTTTCAGGGAAATCTCGATTTAATTTATTTCTAGAATGCCAAGGTATAGCCACTACTGCATCTGCTTGATTGCCTACCAATGCTTTGAGTAGTTTATTATTATCTAAACTATCACCACCGACTACTAAATATTTATTTTTTATAGCGTATTCAATTACCCGAACTGCGGAATCAGAAGTTAAACCATCGGTAGTTGTAAATAAAACAATTACATTTGCTTTTTGTTCTTTGACTCGATTGAGATTATTATCTATATTGTCATATAAAGGTATTTCTGCGACTACTTTCCCGCCTGAATCCGAAAGTCTACCTTTCATTTGTGCTTGCAAAGATTGACTATAAGCACTGTTAGGATTAAAAAAGATTGCTGCTTTGAGTTTATTTTGATTTTTTAGGTAGTTAGCTAAAGTTTCAGCAATCACGCGATTGCTTGGAACTACACGAAAAAAA
>Ga0314811_100185_pt1 | contig 10859 bp, 7 predicted proteins | sample STEome_7_FD_202340 | JGI IMG/M metagenome (GOLD analysis project Ga0314811, IMG submission 202340) | Metatranscriptome of soil surface biofilm microbial communities from soil inoculated with nitrogen-fixing consortium DG1, State College... ...
ATGTTTAAAAAATCAGATAAGTTCGGCTTTCCTGAATAAAAATATGAATTTATTTCACGCAGAATCTCAGAGAATAAGAGTTTGAGAAATGGAGTTTTTGACTATCATCAAAAATTCTCTATTCAATCCTCAGTGGTTTTTACAACCAAGTTTTTCCCAGCTTTCCTTGAAAGCCATGCAATGTTCCCAGCAAACAAGCCCATATTTTTAGAAATTTTTCTTCAGGGTCATACAGTAAAATTGTGACTATTCTGCGGAGTAAATATTTTATGCGTTTAACACAACTGGTTAGTCGATAGAAGCCTTGGGCGTAGCGAGTTTCTAAATAAGTATGATTTCGATTAATGTAGTAGTTACGTAAGCCAGAGTATTTGTGAACAATTACTTCTCGTTGAAAAAATTTTACTTTAATTGGATTACCAAAATTATGATACATAATCGCTTTCGTAATTATCAGATTACGAAATCCCTGTTTTTGTAGTCTCAGCCCATACTCAAGGTCAATTCCGTCGATAAACAATTCTGCACGAGGAAAACCAACAGTTTTAGCAGCAGCAATAGAAATCAGAGAACCAGAAGTTATGGGAGAGTCACACTCAAAAAAATCAACATTACTATTATGTTTGCAGCCTATAAAATGGTCTTTTACAAAAACTGCGCCTTGTAAAATTTTATCAGTTTTCTTGTCTATGGGAGTAGGAGCAATAATCCCAATTTTTTTATCCTGCTCTAAAGATAATTTATTATAATAATTTAACAAAATTTCCAAACAATTCTGAGTCGGCAAACTGTCTTGGTCAAAAGTCCATAAAAAATCGTAACGTTCTTTTATAGCCCATTCCAGCGCTACTACCAAACCTCGACCAATACCAACATTTTCTGGATAATGATGTATAAAAATAGATACACTATTATCTATTTGTAGTAATTTTTCCTCAGAATTATCTACAATAAAAATACTATCTATTGGTATAGATTGAGATTTAATAGCTTCTACACAATCGCTAGCAGCTTGTTTATCTTTATAGACGGTTATGTAAGCTGCCACTTTTACTGTCATTGATTTAAATGTTATGTAACAAACCTATTTATGTATTTTAGACTTTAATGGTCTAATCTTGAGGCTGGTGCATCGAGATACTTTTAAAATAGTCATGATTAATAACCAAAATTTCTAGATGTTTGGGCATGATACATTTCTTCTAATATTTGCCGCAGATCGTACTTATATTCCCATTTTGGATAGTGAGAACGAAACTTTCTGACATCTGAAATGTACCAGATATGATCGCCAGAGCGATTTTCTTCTGTATAAGAATATTTTAGTTTTTTACCGGTGATGTCTTCGCAAATTGAAATTGCTTCTAACATAGAACAATTACTATGTCGAGAACCTCCGATATTATACACTTCGCCACATCTGGGATTTTGATAAAAATGATAAAAAGCGTTAACTAAATCGTAACTGTGGATATTATCTCTAACTTGTTTGCCTTGATAGCCAAATATGGTGTAAGTGTCACCAGTAATGGTACATTTCATTAAGTAAGCTAGAAAACCATGTAACTGAGCGCCAGAATGGTTAGGGCCAGTTAAGCAGCCACCTCTAAAGCTCACAGTCCTCATGCCGAAGTATTTACCATATTCTTGCACTAAAACGTCTGCGGCAACTTTAGAAACACCAAATAAAGAATGTTTGGAGTTATCAATTGTCATTGATTCGTCAATACCTTCTTGATATTGATGATTTGGTTCAATTTCCCAACGGATTTCTAACTCTTGTAAAGGTAAATAGTTGGGAGTATCGCCATAGACTTTGTTGGTGGAAGTAAATATAAAAATTGCATCTGGGCAATATTGTCGAGTTGCTTCTAGTAATACTAAAGTACCGTTAGCATTAACTGTAAAATCTGTATGGGGGTCTTTTGCTGCCCAGTCATGAGATGGTTGCGCTGCTGTATGGATAATCAGACAAATATCAGAGGAATATTCTTGAAAGAGCTTTTCTATTGCAGAGCGATCGCGGATATCAATATCATAATGACGATAGCTGTCACCATATTTATCTTCTAAAATGCGACGATTCCACTCTGTTGATGCAGATTCTCCAAAAAATACCGCCCGCATATTATTATCAATACCTACAACATTAAAACCGTTCTGAGCAAAATAATGAACCGATTCGGAACCAATTAGACCAGATGAACCAGTAATTAAAACGGTAGGCATAATATTTGCAATTCCCTGACACTACAATAATTAGTTTAGGATAAACCCGGCTTGCATTAAAAATAAAATTAGAAAGGCTTAGTTGCTTTGATAAACATCTGCGCTCCCAAAAAATTCCAAAGAAATGGTAACTTGAGATAAAGCTTTAATAAATTAGGCGACCCTGGTCTACCTTTAGTTGAATATGGCAAAAATCTGGGAATTAAAACATCAATTTTGAATCCAAGAGTTCGTAACAATTCTTGCAGTGAAAGATGGGTAATTGGTAATTTATGATCGATAAAATCATAATATTCTTTTATGGAATACTTGAAATTAGGCTGTATGATTAATATTGCTCCTCCAGGCTTGAGATAATTAAAGCAAAATAACAAAACTTCAATTAGCTCTTCCTTATTGTTTAAATGTTCAAAAAAGTTAGAAATAAAAATTATGTCGAAGGGTTCTTTTACTTTCTCCTGTTCTGCCAAGTTCAGAATATCCAAATTTAGAACCTTGACATCAGGATTAGCAAATGTTTGAGAATCAGGATTAAAATCTATTAAATATTTTTTTCTTGCTTGAATATTATTGATAAACTCACAATAGCCTCCCCCAATATCCAAAGTTACTGAATCTTTTCCCACATACCTTTGTAAAAATTCGTGAATTAAGGTTTTCCACAGTATGACTTTAGCTCTTCTTTGTTGAGGGTCAAAACGGTTAGAGTAAAGTTTTTTTAGGTATTCTTCTTGTTTCATACGTTTTTAATCCCAAAAATTTTATTTTCACTAAACAGCTTAGGATAAAACGGGCTTCAGAATTGTTTCATACTCAAGAATCCAGCGATAAATATCTCTCAGAGTTTGTTCTGGGTTTATCATTGGTTTCCATCCAGTCTTAGAAATTATTTTGGAAGAATCTGTAATATAAATAGGAATATCACCTTGTCTGGCTGTTTCTTCTGATGCAATGGCAATAGATTTCCCAGTAATTGCCTCACATAATTTAGTAGTTTCTAATAGCGATAAACTATTATCAACACCTCCACCAACATTTAAAATATCTCCATCGAGTTCAGAAAAATTTTCTAATTGGTAATCAATAAGGCGTAACAAATCTTCTATATGCAATAAATCTCTAACTTGTTTACCCGTACCGCCATAGCCTATATAACTGAGAGATTTTTCAAAATAGTGTGCCGCTAACCACAAAACAAAAACACCTTGGTCAACTTTACCCATTTGCCAAGGCCCTGTAATTACACCACAACGGTTGACTATTGCCTGAATATTATAGGCTTGTCGATACTCTTCGATTAGCATTTCCGAGGCAAGTTTAGTAGTACCGTATAAAGAACGGTAGCTTTGAAGTGGAAATTCCTCTGCAATACCTAAATCAGATACTCCTGGTATTGTTTGTTCAGGAGCAATGTTAAAACGAGTGGGTAGTTCTACTAAATTAATTGATTTCAGTGTTTCAATCGGATAAACGCGACTAGTGGATAGAAACAACAAACGAGCTTGAATTTGCCTAGCTAATTCCAGAACATTGATAGTTCCTACTAAATTAGTTTGCAGGACATATTGAGGAGAATTAAATCCTGCAAGTACAGAAGGTTCAGCAGAACAATCAATAATAGTATCTACATCAAAGGTTCCAGGATCTAAATCGCTAGCGGAACGAATGTCGCCATGAATAAATTCAATTCCTAAATGTTTAAATCTCGGAAGATTTAATTCTGAACCGCGTCGTCGGAGATTATCAAAACATATAATTTGCCACTGAAAATGATGCTTTTTTAAATGAATTGCTAAAGAACTACCAACAAAACCAGCTCCTCCTAAAATTAGAACCTTCTCAGCCATTGGATTTTAACCTTTGATTTGCTAGCAGTTTATTTTTGCTTAAATGATAATCTCCACGCGATAAATGTTTTTCTAACCAAATGAAGAGGACTATAAACAAATATCGACTCCCCATTTCTTTGAGCTTTAACTTAGAAACTCCTGTGGTTCTATTTCTCCAAGTAATGGGAATAGTTGTATAAGAATAGCCTCTCACTATTGCTTTAAGTGGCATTTCTACAGTTAAATTAAAATGATGAGATACTAATGGAGATATACCTTCAATAACTTCTTTGCGATAAATTTTAAATGCATTGGTGGTATCATTAAATTTGAAGCCAAATAAAATTTTAATAAATAAGTTAGCTAAACGATTAACAATTAATTTATGGGTGGGATAGTCAATGACTTTGCCTCCTCTAATAAAGCGGGAACCAAAAACACAATCGTATCCTTCTTGCAGTTTATGGTAGTAAGATACAATGTCTTCTGGTGCATCCGAACTATCTGCCATAACTACTGCGACAGCATCTTTTGTAAAATTTTCTAAGCCACAGCGAACTGCAAACCCAAAGCCGTTGGGGTAATAATTATTGATGTAACGCAGCTTGCTATTTTGCGAATTTAGCTGTTGTAATAATTGTTCTGTGTTATCTTTGCTGTTGTCGTTAACAACTAAAATTTCGTAATCTATATTTTCTTGTTCCAAAACTGTGCTAATAGTCCGAACAGTTTGAACTATACAGTCTTCTTCGTTGTAGGCTGGAATTACTATTGATAAAGTCTTGATGGATTTTGAAGTCTCTATCGCTCTTAATTGATTCCCAATCAAGCTAGAATTTTCTAATAGAGCTGGAGCTAATGCTTCTGGATAATATGTTAATGATTTTTTTTGTTTTGGAGTTTTAAATACAAAGCGATCGCTAATAAAATAATTAATCAATGCACTCACAAGTGCGCCTATTATAGTATTGATTGCATAGTTCACTTTCAACCAATCTAAAATCGGAAAAATCAAGAAAATACGACTAATAACTGCAAGTCCCGCAGAAACATGGTAAAGAGGAAGTTGCCGTAATAATACTTCTTTAATTGTCCAATTTCCACCAGTCCAAACCCAAGTACGGTATATAAAAAAGCCCAATATTAGAGATATTTCAATTGATATCACATTGGCGATATTACGCAACAAAGCTGTATTAAATCCTAGCTTTTCAATTATTAAATAAATCAGTGCTATGTTTAATACAGTTGCTAAACCACCACCTAGTAAAAACTTTAGTATTTTGGTCTGGAATAATTTTTTAATCATAATGCATAGTTTATTAAAATTATGGATAATAAATATTCTTTAATGGATTTAGAAATTGAAACTGCTGGCTAATGCTTAATTAGTTTCATCGACCAAGGTTCTGGATTAGTTGGAATTATCATTTCCTGTCCAACTGGTAATTCCATAAATCTATCAGCGTACTTAGCAAATTTCAAATCAATAAAAGGTGGATGTTGCCAGTCAGTTATTATCCCAATTGACATAGTCACTAGTATGGTTATAGCAACTATCTTTCCAATGCGATTTTTTGTCTTGTATATCTTGTAACAAAGCCATATAGTTCCTAATAAAAAGGCTAATACTAAGTTAAACCAATAACGTCCACCAACACCTACATGCTCAAATACAGTTATGTTGTGAAACATTAAAGCTATTGCTGAAAAAGGTATAGCAGCAGCAAATATAAGAAACGCTCTTAATTCAAGAGGAGATTTAACCAAAAAATAAACTAACACTATAATTCCTGAAATTAGTATTATTATATATAAAATACTATATAGAAAATCTGGTAATACATTGATAAAATAATTAGTAATATTTGTGCCGAAAAGGGAAATTGAAAAAACTTGGTTTGTTAAAATTTGTAATATTTTTTTCGCACCATCAAAAGATAAAGAGTTAGAGCCTACTTTACTGAGTCTTGCTTGACCAACTTGATTACTATTAAGTACAATAAATTGGGTTAAAGCTGTACATATTAGCACTACAAATTTAAAATAAAATAGATCGCTGATTTTTTGATTTTTTATTTTCTTGAAAAAAATTAAAAATACAATTACTGGCATTATCAAAATTGAGAATGGGCCAGTTAACCCTCCTATGAAAATTATTATAAGATCGAACAAATTAACTAAAACTTGAAAGGAGTGAGCAATCATAGCCATAAACATTAAAAGCGCTACCCGCCATTGCGTATTAGTAATATTTGCATTCACCTCATAGCATCCAGGTAAAGCTAGATAGAGAAACGATAAACAAATTCTATAATTTATGTTTGGTATTAATGTTGAAAATCTAGAGGAAATTAAAAACAGGACTGGCAAAATTTGAATTATAATTGCAACTAAGTTAAAAATAAGTGGTGCTAATTTAAAAGGAAACAACATACTCAATACCGCAGTTAATCTGGGAACAGCATGTAAATATCCTGCATAAGGTGAAAATAAGGAATTAAGACTTCCACTGTTGTATGCTTGAGCATAAAATACAGTTCCATCTTCTGCCCAAAATTGAGGATTTAAAATAGCATCAGGTCGCCTAGAGATAATTATTATAAAAGCAACCAAAAACATGATTATATGAACATACAGTAATCTCCGTCCGCTTGGATGATGGGAAGAGATAGCGCGGTTAGTTTCCATGAATCAGTTACTCACTCCATTACTTTGCAATATGATTACCCCATCATTAGCAAAAACTACTTTGTTAATACAAAATAAAATTCTATATCCTCTGTTGGATTAGACAGAGTAGGCTGTGACCACACGAATGACCAAGGATTAATATTTTTGCATACATAATCTATGATTAAAGCAAAGCTATCATAAGTAAAAGTATGGAAGTGAATATCCGCTTTTTCAGATAAATTTTTATTTACTGTTTCATCTAGTTTCTCTGCTTCTACAGGAAAAGCCAATTTAAAAAATTCTACGTAATGTTCTTTATCTCGCTCTGATGAAGGATTTTGATAATCTAAAATCAAGTGTTCTAGTGTTGTTAACTCGCGCTGTTTATCAAAGGTTCTGTCTTTATCTGGTACTACTAAAACTAAAGAACCTCCCACACGAAGTTTATTATAAGCATTTTCTAGAGCTAATAAAACATTTGGAGCGTGTTCAATGACATGACAAGCAACTATAAAATCAAGACTACTATCTTCAATTCCTTCAAGCTTTTCTAAATCTGTAATCCAAGTTGGTTCAACTAAAGTATAAAGATTTTGACCAGGATATAGTTTATCTTTGATTGCTGCTGGAGAACATATATCCGCATATTCAACGCTACAATGTAAAGGTATAGGAAAAGGAGATGCAGCAGCTCCAACTTCTATGCCTTTTCCACTAAGCCTAGATGCTGCTATTTCACGCATCTGCATACTACTACAATTTATTGGTGGATTCTGCCAATCTGCAAATGACCAAAAATGTGGTGCTGGGCGACCAGGAAGTAACTTTAGCAGCCTTTCATCAGTGACTATTTGAATATCATCAGGCCAAGTATAGCCATTATTATTAATCCAATCTAAATCTTGCACGTAGTGACGATATCCATTTCTTACATAAAAGACCATTGAGCCAAAGATATCACCATTAGATTGCATTAAAACGCCATTAGATTTCGTTTCGTGATTGATAATAAAATCATAAATTTTTTTGATTTCAACATCCCAATCTGCATGGTTATTAATTATTTCTTGAGCAGCATTAGTTCTGATATGTTCTAAATCTTCATATCGTTCGATCGCTTCTGAGATTGTTTCAGCAATGTATGTAGCGCTAGGATAGGATAAAAGACAGTTTTGTCTATCTTTCAATAGCCATTGTGTGCTGTTATTGATATTAGAAATGACTAGTACCCCACATGCCATCATCTCAAAAGGCAAGTAAGATGGATGCTTAGTCAGCATCATCGATAGTCCAATATGACAGGAACGATATAAATCTCCTGTCGCTTCATAACTTAGTAAACCAAGATTTTCTATTACTCCCTGTAAGCCATACTCTTCAGGCTTCCAGTTTGCACCAGCAGATAATATTTCGATATTAGAACCGTAACGATTTTTAAGTTGACGCATAGCTGTAATCGCTAGCTCAAAAGCATTACGGGGATGTCCTGGACGCCCATAAAAAAAGATGCGTTTAGGGTTATCTTTTCTGGAACTATTATCCGTATAAAAAACTTTTGTATCTACGCAAGGAGTAAAGTGAATAGATTTTCCTCCATATTCACTTTCATATATATTTTTTAAACTGATAGTATTGGCAATTCCGTAAAATCCAAATCTGTATGTTGCCTCAGCTTGAGCATAGGTAGAACCAGCGGGATAAAATAAAGGTTCAAAATCCTGAATAAAATAAAACTTTAATCCTGTATTTTGAACCTTTAGCAATACGTAAGCAGTTGTCCAAAGTGTTGCTATAGAAAAATCAGCAGGCTGTATATTATTAATTGCTTCTGCTGTGTTCAAAACTATAACTTCACATGTTTTTAAGGCTGGAAATGCTTTAATAATATGTCCAAAAATAACATCAGCCCTTGCTTCACCACAAATCAAAAATCTTTGATGCATTCCTCCTTTTTGTAGTAAATAATCTGCTGTACGTAGTATTGTCATGACTCCGCCATAAAAAGCGTTTTCAAAGGATGGTAGATACCAATTGACAATATGAGGGCCAGATGGAATTATTCTTTCTGGATGTTGCTGAACTTGATAAATATCATTAATCGAGAAATCCATGACTGCGGCTAATGCAGTCGCATCTCTAGTATATTTATCTAGAGAAATTAACCTTTTTTTAATTAAGTTTTTAATCACAGCTGGAATTTTCATGTTCATTCTCCATTTTTTGTTCTTAATTTTAACGGAGCTACAGACTTAAATGCAGGATGAAAATAAGGATCGTTTGTTAAAGAACAATCGAATTTGGGCAAATTATATTCTGGTAAATCTATTAAAAAGGCTCTGGCGTGAGGATTTACCAAACCACGTTTATTAGTAGTTCTACTTGCTTGGCAAAGCTTAATTATTGAGTGTTTTATAGAAGAAGAATTTGTAGGTAATCCTCCTAAAGATAAGTAATCTTTATAATTAAAAGCTATTGCCCAAGGAGAACTAGCACTACAGTTTCTATACCATAATGCTCCACCAAATGTTTCCCAAGTATATAAATTGCTGCCATAAAATAATGGGTAGCCATTGTCATATTTATCAACAATTAATCCGGCTTCAACTACTATATTTTTATTTGTTAAAATTAGTGCTGATGTAAATCCTATATCTGGATGATTAAGAACCCAGCCACTTAATTCTTCTATCCATCCCTCTTGAAATCTGACGATTTGCCCCGATACAAACAAAACCACATCAGGAGTATCCCGTTTCGCCGCCTCCGCTAAAGTCGCTAACTTAGAATTCTCTTCACTAACCAGTAGCCAATCAATAGGTATATTAATTTGTTCTGTGAGTGTTGTTATTTCACTCGTCTGTGAATAATAATTAGACTCTGGTAAAACAACCTTGACTTTATGTAAATTGGGGTCAGCAAATACAGAAATAGCATTGATACAAGTTGATAAATTCCCCCAAGGCACTTCACCATCAATCACAATTGATACTTTTGCAGCTAGAGTTTTCCACCCTATTTGAAAACCACATTCCGGATGTGGTGAGATTGTTGCTGGAAGTTGGGTTCGGCTCAGATGATCTTGAAGAGACTTTAGCTGTGCTTGAAGTGCATAGGGTTTAGAATCTATCCCTAAAGAAGTTGAGCCTTGTATAATACGCCAATGATAAAGTACAGAATCAATTCGTGCAATACGCGATGTTTGCTCTGCAATACGTAAAAATAAATCCCAATCTTGCGCCCCGTCGGTTTCTGGACGAAATCCACCAATATAATTTACGATTTCTCGACGAGCAATACACAAATGAGTTAAATAGTTAGCTGAATATAAAATTTCTGGACTCCATTCTGGCTTGAGTAATAGCCGAGATCTAATCTGACTGTTTGCACTAATACAGTCTTTATCTGAGTAAATAAAATCTAAATCTGGCTGATTGTTTAGTTTATTTACTACTTGATAAAATGCCCAAGGTGCTAACAAATCATCATGATCTAACAAAACTATAAATTCTCCAGTAGCCATTTCTAAACAAACATTGGAGTTACCAGAAATTCCGCGATTTTCTGGTAATATAATAAGCTGAATTCTTGTATCTCGCGAACTTAAATCTTTTAAGTATTCAGTTGTGTCCAAATTATTAATATCTGCAAATGCAATACACAACTGCCAGTTAGTATAAGTTTGTTGAAATACGCTATTAATGGTTTCTTTTAAGATATTTATAGGTAATTTGTAAACTGGAAGTATAACACTGAGAACGGGTTGATAACTTAAAGCTAAAGCTTGATTCTTTTGTTGTTTGAGTTCTTCATCAGTTGGTTCGTAGTCTTTTATCCATTGTGTATATTCTGAAGAATCAGCTAAATTTTGTAATACTTCTGCTACTAAGTTATCTGTAAAACTTATCCTAGTACTGAAGCCCATCATTTTATATGTTAAAAAATTTAATGCACGTTTATTAAATTTCTCATAACCTTCTTCACGGATCACAGTAATACTCTTAGTAGCAAGTTTTATTAAAGGTAAATTTACGTTAGCAGTATTTATTATTTTTTGTTTTAAATCTAGATATATTTTTCGCAACTTCCAAAACTTACTAGTTTCCATCCAAGAGATCAGATTTTGCG
>Ga0314811_100186_pt1 | contig 10847 bp, 8 predicted proteins | sample STEome_7_FD_202340 | JGI IMG/M metagenome (GOLD analysis project Ga0314811, IMG submission 202340) | Metatranscriptome of soil surface biofilm microbial communities from soil inoculated with nitrogen-fixing consortium DG1, State College... ...
CTGATGGCAGTTAACTGTTCACTGTCAACTATGAATTGGTTTTGCTCTTCTGATGCCAACGGGAAATAAGTATAATATAATACTATTTAATTTGATAGAAAATTTCTTAACATGTTGCTATTGCGTAAAGCCACTGTCACCCCTTTGATAATCTGTGCGTGTATTTTGGGAGTTGGCTTGATTCAATTACCTCGACTAGAAAAACTGCTAAATAGTAAAAAATCTGCTTCTTTAGAAAGCCTAGAAAAAGATGTGAAAGCAGAAAAAATTAAGCTTGATTTTCTCAAAAAAGTGCCTAGTTTTGGTTATGATAACTTAATGGGAGATTGGGTATATCTAAATTTTTTACAATATTTTGGAGATGATGAAATCCGGGATAAAACAGGTTATGGTTTAAGTCCAGAATATTTTGAAGTCATTCTAGAACGCGACCCGCGATTTTTAGCAGCCTATCGCAGTCTTTCCGTTAGCACTTCATTGTATGCTGCTATGCCAGAACGAGCGATCGCATTATCAGAAAAAGGCTTAAAATCCCTATCTCCGTGGGTTCCGGAAAAGTCTTATTACGTGTGGCGTTATAAAGGAACCGATGAGTTATTATTTTTAGGCAACCCTCAAGCCGCCGAACATTCTTTTGCAACAGCAGCAAATTGGGCGAAAAACTTTTCAGATGAAGAAAGCCAGATGATAGCTGCTAGTTCTCAAAAAACTGCTGAATTTCTTAAGCGCAATCCTCAAAGTAAATATGCTCAAATCGCTACTTGGGCAATGGTTTTAAATAATCAAGTTGACGAAAAAACTCGTAAACGCGCAATTAGAGAAATCGAAACTTTGGGAGGAAAAATAATTAAAACTCCTGAAGGAAATTCTAAAATTGTATTTCCGCCAAAGGATTAAATTACTGGATGATTGTTGACTGATGATTAAAGAAAACGCGCAGTATTTTTAGGAGTAATAGCGGTGTCAATACAATTAGCAGAATCTGATATTCAAATACTAAGCTGTTTTCCTGTGATGTCTCAGTTGCGTCCTCACCTTGAGGAAGACAAGTTTATAGAACAAGTTAGATATCAGATGAAAGAAGGATACAAAATTGCATTCTTGGAGATAGACAAGCAAACTCTGGCTGTTGCTGGATTTCGTATTTTGACGTGTTTAGCGTCGGGTAAATTTTTATATATTGATGATTTAGTTGTTGATGAGTGGAAGCGGTCACAAAACTATGGTCAACAGTTATTTCAATGGCTAATTGAATATGCAACAAATAACCACTGTCAACAACTAAGCCTTGATTCTGGTGTTCAACGATTTGCTGCTCATAGATTTTATCTCACGCAGCGTATGAGCATTACAGCTCATCACTTTTCAATAGAATTGTAGCAACAAGCAAGATGAGTGTAAAAAATGACATTTTTTGGTACGACGGTAAATTAATTCACTCCCCAACTCTGGAATTAAATATTAACGATCCGGGTTTACTTTACGGCGCGACGATTTTTACAACTTTGCGAGTTTATGAGAATTCCCTCGATCGTAATTTAACCAATTGGCAAGCACATTGCGATCGCCTACTTTTCTCACTACAATCTTTTGGCTGGCAACAACCCAATTGGCAACGCCTCCGCCAAGGGGCCCAACTTCTCTTACCACACTTCCCGGTTCTCAGAATTACTCTGTTCCCTGATGGACGAGAGTGGATAATTGGCAGATTCTTAACGCCAGATTTGACAGAAAAACAAAAAAATGGTATTGCCTGTTGCGTTGCCAGTTCAGAATTTTCTCGTTCTCTACCTTCTCATAAAACTGGAAATTATCTGAGTGCTTGGTTAGCAAAAACTAACTCAAATGCCCAAGAAGCAATATTAACAGATGCCCAAGGCAATTGGCTGGAAACTAGCACAGGTAACCTTTGGGGATGGTATGACGGTTGTTGGTGGACGCCGCCAATCAAGGCTGGAATTTTGCCGGGAATAATGCGATCGCAACTGATAAACTACTTGCAAAACCACCAGCAGCCAGTACAAGAAGCACCTTGGAGTGTAGAGTTAGTCCAGAAATTTCAAGCGATCGCCTACACTAATAGTGTGGTCGAGATTATCCCCATTCACACCGTTTATCAGCCTACAGGATCGCTACAATATAATCCACACCATCCTAGTTTTCAGCAAATAAAGGGGCTTTTCTAACATGACAGCAACGCCATTCTGTTATATCTTAAGATAAGTTAACATAATTCTTAATAATGACCTCTCCGCTCACAGACAGCACTCGCTACGCGATGGCGCGAAAAATACAGGAGGATAGACCTTAGTGAATAAAAGATGGAGAAACGCAGGGCTGTATGCGCTGCTATTTATTGTTGTCATTGCCCTGGGAACAGCATTTTTTGACAAACAACCGCAAAGCAGAGAAACATGGCGGTATAGCCGCTTTATTCAAGAAGTTGAACAAGGCAGAGTAGAAAAAGTCAGTCTGAGTGCAGACCGTTCTACAGCGTTGGTTACACCCAAATACGACCCCAATAAACGGCTCGTAACCTTGGTCAACGACCCAGATTTAATCAATACTTTGACATCAAAAGGCGTTGATATTTCAGTATTGCCCCAAACCGATGAAGGATTTTGGTTTAAGGCACTCAGCAGCTTATTTTTCCCTGTATTACTTTTGGTTGGCTTATTCTTCTTGCTACGTCGCGCTCAAAGTGGCCCTGGAAGCCAAGCAATGAACTTTGGCAAATCCAAAGCCAGAGTACAAATGGAACCCCAAACACAGGTGACATTTGGTGATGTAGCTGGTATCGACCAAGCCAAGTTGGAATTAAACGAAGTCGTAGACTTTCTCAAAAACGCCGATCGCTTTACTGCCGTTGGTGCAAAAATTCCTAAAGGCGTGCTGTTAGTCGGCCCTCCTGGTACTGGTAAAACCCTCCTGGCTCGTGCTGTAGCTGGTGAAGCGGGTGTACCTTTCTTCTCAATTTCTGGTTCGGAATTTGTGGAAATGTTCGTGGGTGTCGGTGCGTCCCGCGTCCGCGATTTATTTGAACAAGCCAAATCTAACGCTCCCTGTATCGTCTTCATCGATGAAATTGACGCCGTAGGTCGTCAGCGGGGTGCAGGTTTAGGTGGTGGTAACGATGAACGGGAACAAACCCTCAACCAGCTGCTCACAGAAATGGACGGCTTTGAAGGTAACACCGGCATCATTATTATCGCTGCTACTAACCGTCCCGACGTTCTCGATGCAGCACTGTTGCGTCCTGGTCGTTTTGACCGTCAAGTAGTAGTAGACCGTCCCGACTATTCTGGACGTAGCGAAATCCTCAAGGTACACGCCCGTGGTAAGACCTTGGCGAAAGATGTGGACTTAGATAAAATCGCCCGTCGTACCCCTGGATTTACCGGCGCAGATTTATCCAACTTGTTAAACGAAGCCGCAATTTTAGCAGCACGGCGGAATTTAACTGAGATTTCAATGGATGAAATCAACGATGCGATCGACCGCGTATTAGCTGGGCCAGAAAAGAAAGACCGGGTAATGAGCGAAAAACGCAAGACCTTGGTAGCATATCACGAAGCTGGTCACGCCTTAGTTGGTGCTTTAATGCCCGACTACGACCCAGTACAAAAAATTAGCATCATTCCTCGCGGTCGTGCAGGTGGTTTAACTTGGTTTACTCCCAGCGAAGACCGCATGGACACTGGTTTATACAGCCGCGCTTATCTAGAAAATCAGATGGCTGTGGCTTTGGGCGGACGCATCGCTGAAGAATTAATCTTTGGTGAAGAAGAAGTAACCACAGGTGCTTCCAACGACTTGCAACAAGTAGCCCGCGTTGCGCGTCAAATGATTACCAGATTTGGCATGAGCGATAAACTCGGCCCAGTGGCTCTTGGTCGCCAACAAGGTAACATGTTCCTGGGACGAGATATCATGTCAGAGCGTGATTTCTCAGAAGAAACCGCCGCTGCTATTGATGAAGAAGTCCGCAAACTTGTGGATGTCGCTTATACACGAGCTAAAGAAGTGTTAGTCGGCAACCGTCACATTCTAGATCAATTAGCGCAAATGTTGGTTGATAAAGAGACAGTAGATGCTGAAGAATTGCAAGAAATTCTGGCAAATAACGATGTGAAAACTGCTGCATTTGCCTAATTAATTAGAAGTTATGAATTAGGAGTTAGGAGTTAATAATAATTTCCTAGTTCTAAGTTGAAAAAATCGGGGTAATTCTGGGATTTATCAGAGTTACCCCGATTTTTTAACAAGCTTTGCGTAAAATCGTGGCGAATTGAGAGTTGAAATTTAAACGCATAGGCGTTTCGCCTTCCCATAGGGTAGGAGCGCAGAGGTAAGCGCATTCGCCGTTAGGCGTTCCCGCAGGGTAGGGACGCAGAGAATTCGCTATGTGAAATGTTGTACTGAGTTAACGTGAGCTTCTAAGGAACTTTTAAGCCTATTGCCTGTTGCCTGTTGCCTATTGCCTATTGCCTCCTATAGTGCCGAAAGTAACCCCCTGTTGTTTGAGCCACTTCCGATATGCAATAGAATAGCGATCGCTCGGTAAATGTACTTCTGTTTGCAAATCCAAAGGTAAGCGTCGGGGTTGCTGGGATTCAACAATGGCAATATCTTGACTAGCAACTTGATTTTGAATGTCTAGATAGATTTCCACAGGAACTTCACGAGTGTTGTTTACCATTAACCAATATTGCGCCACGCACTCATCTTCATCAATTGGTGTAATTGTATAAAAGACATTTAAACGACGCTCTCCAGGGCCGAGTTTAAAGTATGCAACTAGCGGACGGAAGATGCGGTAATCGTAAGTGTTGAAAATCAGTGGTGCTTGGTGAGGATTACCGGAATTAAAATCTAGTTCCCACAAACCACATTTGAAACTAATACCATCTGGAAGGAATTCTAATTCATAGTGCGTTAACTCAGGACGACTGGCGTGGGCAAATAATCCCGAATGCATAATTGGAAAGTGCGCCGGATCGATGAAATTTTCCAGCGCCCGCAGTGGACTAGAGTGATAATGATAGGGGCCGCAGAAAATCTTGCGATAGCCAGGATCGTCCCATTCAGAAAACGGTGCTATGTCTTGTTTTGGTGTCCCTAAACAAACCCACAGCAGATCGTAACGCTCTTGAATTTGGTAACTTTTAACACAAGCTTCTGCCGGGGGCGATTGGTCTGGATTCGCTGGAATTATTACGCATTTACCCTCGCTGTTAAAAACTAATCCGTGGTAAGGACAAGCAAGGGTATCTTTATTAACATGTCCTAAAGAAAGACGGGCACCACGATGAGGGCAAATGTCTTGCCAAGCTAAGACTTTGTTGCCATCATGCCAAAGTACTAGATCTAAGCCTAATAAGCGCTTGTGCAGCACTGTTCCTGGTTGGAGGTCTTGCGATCGCGCTATTACATGCCAATCATTCAGCAAAATCTGGTCTTGCACCATGAGTATCAACACCCATCAGGTCAAATACCTATATCTTAATCATCCTCTGGAAAAGCCATCAAAGCACTTTTAGGATTTGTTAAGAGATTTTCAGAGGTCTCACTAAGCATATCAAGCGGCTAAATACAGCATTGATGACTGATTTTAGCTTGTCAACTGAAATACCACGTAGTTTTTATTAACTTTTGTGTAAGTTTTCGTAAATCAGGTAGAGTCCTCTTGTAACTAATTTCAGTAGTATCTGATACAACTTTCAAAGAAATATTAGATATAAGAGTTTTCTTTTATTGAAATTTAGCGTGAGTAACTGCTATGGCAACTATTAATGGTACTTCTGGAAACGATATTTTGTCCGGCGATATAAATTTCTTTCCAGAAAATGACCGAATAAATGGGTTCGATGGTGACGATCAACTGTCGGGGGGAAGTGGTAATGACACCATTGATGCTGGTGCAGGAAATGATTACATACAAGGAGGAGCTGACAATGACTCCTTACTTGGTGGTTCTGGAATCGATTATATAGATGGTGGTGGTGGGAATGACACCCTCAACGGTGGGACAGGAAACGACTTTTTAATTGGCAACTTTGGTAATGACTTCTATGTAGTTGATAGTACTGGTGACAGCATCACTGAGTACAGTGCTGAAGATGGCACAGATACAGTTCTATCTTTTGTAAGCTGGACACTGGGTAATTTTCTAGAAAATCTTACTTTAACAGGCACAGCATCAATTAATGGTACAGGTAACAGTCTGAACAATATTATTAACGGTAATAGCGGTAACAACGGTCTGACAGGTGGAGACGGCAACGACACTTTAAACGGTGGTGGAGGCAAAGACACCCTCATTGGTGGTGCAGGAAATGATACCTACATTATTGATAGTACTACTGATACATTAGTAGAATTTTCCAATGGGGGTATAGATACAGTTAGATCTTCTGTTAGCTATACACTGAGCAATTTCTTTGATAATTTGATTCTCACAGGAAGTAACGCAATCAACGGCACCGGGAATGGTGGAAATAATGTAATTACAGGTAATAATGCCAATAATGTCCTCAATGGTAGCAGTGGCAACGATACAGTCAGTGGTTTATCCGGTAATGATACTTTAATTGGGGGATCGGGAAATGACGTACTCATAGGAGGAGGCGGCAACGATACTTTTAAATATGCTACTGGTAGTGCTTTTAGCAATGCCACAATTGGTAAAGATACAATCAGTGATTTCCACAAAACAAGTGGCGACACCGATCGCATCGCATTAAGCAAAAAAACTTTTACTGCCCTAACTAGTAATGTAGGTGTTGGCTTTAGTAAGTCCACTGAGTTTGCTGTTGTTGCTAATGACGCGGCTGCTGCCACCAGTCAAGCTTTCATAGTCTACAGCCAGGGAACAGGAAATCTGTTCTATAACCAAAACGGATCTTCATCTGGTTTCGGAACAGGAGCTGCCTTTGCCACCCTGACAAACAATCCTCTCCTAACAGCCGCTAACTTTATTATTGAGGCTTAACTTATAGGACTTACTCATCTTCCTGATTCTGTTGCTGTTATTTACAGCAACAAACAATGTGGTAATCGATAAATTAAACGAGCGCGGAGGGATTTGAACCCCCGACCCACAGAACCGGAATCTGTTGCTCTATCCACTGAGCCACGCGCCCTTAGTCTCTTGCATTATAGCACAGATGTAATCCCATTGACTTTTGTATTAAAGATAATCGGCTGGATTTACGGGCGAACCATGACGACGTACTTCAAAGTGGAGGTGTGGCCCAGTGGATAAACCCGTGGAACCAACAGCGGCGATCGCTTGTCCTCGTTGCACGGATTGTCCTTCGGTAACATACAACTCGCTGGTATGTCCGTAGAGTGTAGTTATGCCTTTACCGTGGTCGATGATTACAGCTCTACCATAACCACCATACCAGCCAGCAAAAATGACTGTTCCTGAATCGGCTGCCCGAATTGTACTACCATAGCTAGCGGCAAAATCCATCCCTGCATGAAAGCGACGATAGCCGAGAACTGGGTGCATCCGCCAGCCAAAGGGACTGCTAGTGGGAGCATCGCTAGGATAAGCAAAAATTCCTGTTCCCTCAATGATAATGCTTGTGCGGCTGTTAGTTTTTGCTTGGGCGGCTGCTTGTGTTACCTTTTGTTGAATTAAAACTTCCAAATATTTGGATTCTCTTTCTAGCTGATTTTGCGCCGCTTCCAAGGCGAGGCGATCGCTATTGAGGCGTTGAATTAATTCTGATTGTGATTGCGCTTGGGTTTGATAATCAGCTTTTTGTGCTAATAGCTGTTCGCGTATCAAAGCAATTTGGTTTTTTTGCTCCTCTACTTGGGTTTTTTGCTGATTTATCAATTTTGCTTGGGCGTTGAGTTTGACTAAAATTTGTTGGTCTGCTTGATAAACTAACTTCAGCTGATGACGACGGGTAATAAAGTCGCTGATACTTTGACTTTGCAGCAAAACAGCCCATCCTTGACTAGCTGGCGATCGCTGGAGATAGCGCAATCGTGCTACTGTTGCTACTTGACTAGTTTCATAGGAACGTTGAGCTATGGCTAAATCATTTTCTAAGTGTTGCAAACCAAGGTTTGCCTGTTGCAATCGCAATTCGCTTTCTTGAATATAACTATCAGTGGTTTTGAGATTTTGCTTTAAACCAGTGAGATGTTGTTGCGCCTGTTGCTGAAGATTTGTTAAGCGATCGCGTTCGTTAAGTACACTCTGATGCTGCTGGTTCATTTGTTGCTGTTGTTGCCGTAACATATCAATAGACTGTGTAGAGTTGGCGCTTACTGGAATTAAAGCCAAACAAACCCAACAAATACAGGCAAATACAACAGATAAATGCCAAAAAATCTGCTTTTTTTCTATAAATAGCGCTCTCATAGTGTGAGACTAACCAAAACGATGCTTTCATACACTATGAGGATTATTCCCAAAATCTGATTAATTTACTCTACTAAGTGATAGTTAGTTAATATTGAAGCCAAGTCATGGGGACGAGATAAATGTGGACAATGTCCTCCAGGAAGTTCTATGGCTTCAATTCCCAACCGCTTGCGTGCAGCATAACGCGACCATGCAGGAGAAATTATCAGGTCATCAGTACAAAAAATATATTTACAATCTACATTTGGTAAAGCCTGCAAAGGATTGGCTTCAAAAATATATGCCATTGATTGCTGCAAACGTCTTTTTGATAGCGCCCAACGCATAATATCTGGTTGACAATCTTGATAAAAAACTTCCATCAATACAGCTTCATCCGAAAAGTTTTTACCAGCAGAAACTGGATTAAACATATAAGGTTCATCGTAGAATTGTTCGAGTTGATGAGACTGTTTTGGTTCGTAATTTAATGATTTGAGGCTATCATCATCCAGATGATGACAGAATTGATCGATGGTACTGATTCCTGGATATGGAATCAGGGCAGTTAGGAATACCAGTTGACTTACTCGATGAGCTTCTGCAACCAGAGGAATAACCGTACCAGCCATTGAATGACCAACCAACACAATATCATCATCAGTTTTTGGAAGCGCTTGCAATATTACATCAGCGAATTGCGATAAACTTGCAGATGCATCTTCAATTGGCAAATCCATTGCTACTGTTTTGTGACCTTGGGCTTCCAAGTAAGGAATTAACAAATCCCAGCACCAAGCCCCTTGAAAGGCACCATGAACTAAACAAAAAAGACTCATAGCGATTTTAGGTAAATTTTATAATTTGTACTTATCTTCAGAAATACATAGTAGTTGATTGTTCACTGTTCACAGTTAACAGTCAACAGTCTTCTCTGCGATATTTTTTACTTGTAATACCAATTCTCTATGAAAATGCGCCTAATTATTTTGGAATGTAGTCAATTAACCTCAGCGCCCCTTTGCGCTAACCTCAGCGTACCTTTGCGTTAAAAAATCTAATATTTAGCGCAGCCTCCTAAAGAAACGGTATAAGTTCCTAATAGCGATAATATATTAATATATTTTGGCTAAATTAGACATTTTAAAAATATAAAATAAGATTTTTGTATTGTCACAAGCAGAGTTGTCTCTGAACTAATTTACATCTGATTGTTGGCACTGTTACAACCCGTAATTTCAAAAACGTTTACTATGCCATAAGTACTTTCATAAAACAAAAGTGGTTCAGTAGTAACACAAAGCTCTATTCAGCAGAGAGTTTTGTTGTTGTCATATCTGGTTAAATCACGTTATCTAAGTAAAATCTCAAAAACTTCCAATTTTATTCAGGACTTTGTACCGAACAATTAACAATTCTAAATTCTGATTTTTCAAATCTAACTTCTTCAATTTGTTATTTTTTCTGCGCCACTAGTTAAGAGGTAATCTATGGTGCGAAATTCAAAGTTAGGGTACACAACGTCCCCTAAATCTATTCTGCGCCCATCCGTTGCTATAGGTATAATTGCATCTTTATTGGTTAGCGGAATTAGTTTTTATACAGTAAAACTTTGGCAAAATTCTGTCACTCAAGAATCACCAGTGCCAGCAAAACAATTGCCACAGTTAAAAACGGTAACAGCCTTAGGAAGAATCGAACCACAGGGTGAAGTAATTAAATTATCTGCTGCGGTGTCTGCGGAAGCAAGCCGAGTAGAAAAGTTGTTAGTCAAGGAGGGCGATAGTGTAAAAGCAGGACAAGTAATTGCGATTTTAAGCAGTTACGATCGCCTGCAAGCAGCATTAAAAGAAGCGCAAGAACAAGTAAAAGTCGCCCAAGCCAACCTCAACCGTATCCAAGCAGGTGCCAAACGCGGTGAAATTATCGCCCAAAAAGCAGCGATCGCCAGACTCAAAGCAGAACGCCAAGGCGATATTGATACCCAAGCAGCCACAATTGACAAATTCCAAGCACAACTGCAAAACGCCCAAGCAGAAAACCAACGCTACGAGCAACTATATCAACAAGGAGCAATTTCCGCTTCTCAACGAGACAGCAAGCGTTTAAATTTGGAAACAGCCCAAAAAAACTTGCAACAAGCCCAAGCACAGTTAAATCGCACTCAATGGACTAGCCAGCAACAAATCCAAGAAGCCACAGCAACACTAGACCGCATCAGTGAAGTCCGGGGAGTAGATGTAGCAGCAGCCCAAGCAGAAGTCAATCGTGCCCAAGCAGCCATGAATCTAGCACAAGTTAACCTCAAACAAGCCGAAGTGCGATCGCCCCAAAACGGACAGATATTCAAAATCCACACTCATCCAGGCGAATTAGTATCAAATGATGGCATTGCCGATATCGGACAAACTAGCCAAATGTATGTCATCGCTGAAGTTTACGAAAGTGATATTGCCAAAGTGCATCCAGGGCAAAAAGTAAA
>Ga0314811_100187_pt1 | contig 10846 bp, 10 predicted proteins | sample STEome_7_FD_202340 | JGI IMG/M metagenome (GOLD analysis project Ga0314811, IMG submission 202340) | Metatranscriptome of soil surface biofilm microbial communities from soil inoculated with nitrogen-fixing consortium DG1, State College... ...
ATACTTGTCGGTTAAAGGGAAAAGGGGAAGGGGAAAGGGGAAAGAAAAAACCTTTAACCTTTACCCTTTAACCTTTTCCCCAGACCCAATGCCGAGTTAAAAATCGTTAACCGAGCAGTATTGGTATAGGAATCCGATTTGATAACTGAACATACTTGTGTGGTGGGCGTTCGCACAGTGTCTCGTAGAGAAGCGCCTATGATTTGAAAAAATCCAATATTTGGCGCAGCCGTCATAAAGAAACGGTATAAGAATTAGTACAGTAATTGAAGTTGAAAAAAATTTTGTATTTTATTTTTAAATTTATTTAAAAAAGCTGGAGTCCGTCAGATTGATAGGAGTGAGTTGATGAGCTTTCGTGATGAGTTTAAACTACTGCTACGCGCCCGCTATCCTTTGATTTATATTCCCACTTATGAAGAGGAACGAGTAGAAGCAGCTATCCGAGAAGAAGCAGCAAACCAAGGCAATCGCCCAGTGTATACTTGGGATTTTGTCGATGGTTACCAGGGAAACCCTAATGATGCGGGGTTTGGGCGGCGTAACCCACTGCAAGCTTTGGAATTTGTGGAAAAATTACCAGCCTCAGCGCCAGCAGTATTGATTTTACGAGATTATCATCGCTTTTTAGAAGATGTAGCCATCGCTCGCAAACTCCGCAACCTCGCCCGACTCCTGAAGTCGCAACCCAAAAATATTGTATTGCTGTCCCCGCGCATCGCCATTCCTGACGATTTAACGGAAGTGCTGACAGTTGTGGAGTTTCCCTTACCCAACGCCCCAGAAATAAAAACCGAAGTAGAACGCTTACTACAAGCTACTGCTAACTCCCTTTCTGGCAAAATTTTGGATGACTTGGTGCGCTCTTGTCAAGGGCTTTCCATGGAACGGATTCGGCGGGTTTTGGCAAGAGCGATCGCTAGCCACGGTGAATTGCAGCCAGAAGACGTGGATTTAGTTTTGGAAGAAAAGCGCCAAACTATCCGCCAAACCCAAATCCTGGACTTCTACCCAGCCACTGAGCAAATTTCTGATATCGGCGGACTGGATAACTTGAAAGACTGGCTGATTCGTCGGGGAGGCTCCTTTAGCGAACGGGCACGGCAGTACGGATTACCGCATCCCCGTGGTTTAATGTTGGTGGGTATTCAGGGAACCGGTAAATCGTTAACGGCAAAAGCGATCGCTCATCATTGGCATTTACCCCTGCTACGTTTGGATGTCGGGCGATTATTTGGTGGTTTAGTCGGCGAATCCGAATCTCGCACCCGCCAAATGATTCAAGTAGCCGAAGCCCTCGCCCCTTGTATTTTATGGATTGATGAAATAGACAAAGCTTTTTCCGGACTTGGTAGCAAAGGTGATGCGGGTACAACTAGCCGGGTGTTTGGCACATTTATTAACTGGTTAGCTGAAAAAACCTCACCCGTGTTTGTTGTCGCCACCGCCAACGATATCCAAGCCCTACCGCCAGAAATGCTGCGTAAAGGGCGATTTGATGAAATTTTCTTTGTGGGTTTACCTACCCAAGAAGAAAGAAAAGCAATTTTTAACGTTCATTTATCCCGACTGCGCCCTCATAACTTAAAAAGTTATGACATCGACAGGCTAGCTTATGAAACACCAGATTTTTCTGGGGCAGAAATCGAGCAAACTTTAATTGAAGCGATGCACATTGGATTTAGCCAGAACCGCGATTTTACCAAAGACGACATTTTAGAGGCTGCTAGTCAAATTATCCCCTTAGCACGAACAGCCGTAGAGCAAATTCAGCAACTCCAAGAATGGGCTGCGGCGGGGAGGGCGCGTTTAGCATCGAAACACAGCCCTTTAAGCGATAGCTTCGGTAAGCTACGCTGATGGAATTTTGGATTTTAAATTTTGCGAAAAGTTAGAACGCCGGCTTCCTGCGTAGACCCGAAGGAGCTTGCCGCAGGCATCTAAACTTTTCAAGACGGATTTTGGATTGGGAATTTATATGTTTCCAAGGGTTCTATGAATCCATCTGTTGCATTCATTTTGCAAATTGGTATAACAGAATGGCAGTTACAATAATCGATTGAAACAGACCACACTGCTTTCTTTGTGGTCAGTGTACAATCCAAAATCCAAAATCCAAAATCTAAAATCTAAAATTGATTGCCCCGTTGATAATCAGGTATTAATTATGTTGTCTGGCTTATTAAAGTATATACTTGGGATTTTCTTAGCGATCGCTGTATTAGTTGGTGGCGGTGTTGCAGTTGCACTTTATTTCATGAATCGCACCGGCATACCCCCTGCCAAACCGGTTTTCTCCAATGATAGCCCCTCCGTGAAAGCCCAAGCTCCAAAAGCAACTGACCCCACCCCCACACCCACCTCCACTAAATCACCTTCTGGCGCAACCCCTACACCCACCCCCACTGAATCACCCCAAGCTACCCCATCCCCAACACCATTGCCATCAGGAGCTTACCGAGGGCGTGTTACTTGGGCTGAAGGCTTAAGTTTGCGGGCACAACCCAATCAAGATGGCGAACGTATTGGTGGCGTTGGTTTTAATCAGAAAATTATTGTCTTGGAAGAAAGCGAAGATAAAGCTTGGCAAAAAATCCGTTTAGAAGATAGCGGACAAGAAGGTTGGGTGAAAGCAGGTAATACTGAAAAAACAGATGGACAATAAGTATTGGGCATGGGGCATGGGGCATGGAGCATGGGGCACAAGAGGCTCCAGGGGCAGAGGGGAGATGAGTTTTTCCCCAGCTCCCCAGCCTCTCCTGCCTCCTTATCTCCCTTATCTTCCCACCTCCTCACCTCCCCATACAAATTAGTTGTAAAGAATCATACAAAAAATAAATATTATACAGAGATAATGGTATAATTTTGTATGGTCATAACTTGAGAAAAACAAGTGGAAGTAGGGGTAGATGGCTCTTTAAGTGAGCTAGCCTCAGCCTTTGAGGCATCCGAAAGTATCAAGGTTGTTCGTCTGCCAGTTATTTTAAAATTTTTAAATTGGGAAAATTTACCTAGTTCTGCTGCAATGCATCTGTTGTCTGTGGCGTTGACTATGGGAATTCTTAGTGTTGCTGGGGAAGTTTTAGCACTTCAGAAAATTGGCACTAACAGTTCCCAAGTGGCTAATAGCCAAAGATGTTTAAAAAAGTTAGGCTACTTTAAAGGGCCCGTCACGGGCAAGTTTGCTACTTTGACTGAAAATGCTGTCATCAAATTTCAGCAAGCTAATAGATTACCTGCGGTTGGGTTTATAGGCCCTAGTACTCAAAGAGCGTTGCAAAGAGCGTGTCAGAGTCAAGCTTCTAGTAGGAATGTTAATGGAAATTCAGCATCGGCAGTAAATCAATATCCTACCCTTTCTCAAGGTAGCACTGGTGCAGCGGTGACCAAGTTGCAACAGCGTCTCCAACAGCGCGGTTATTTTAATGCTAATCCTACAGGAAATTTTGGGCGCATCACTAAAGATGCTGTGATTGCATTCCAGCGTAATGCAGGGATATCTGCCACTGGAATTGTCGGTGGCCAAACTTGGAACGCGTTACTGGGTTCTTCTCAGGCTCCAGCTAAATCGAGTTTTTCCACTCAACAAATCAGAGAACTGCAACAGGGTCTACGACAATTAGGTTATTTTAAAGCTAATCCCACTGGAACTAGTGGCCCAATTACTAGAGAAGCCATTACCAAATTCCAACAAGACTATAAACTACCTGTAAACGGCCAAGCCAATACCCAAGCTTTAGTAGCAGTACGTAGAGCCTTGGCTGGAGGATATGCTACTCAACAACCAGCAAGAAATTATCTCACGGTTGGCGATCGCTCAGATAATGTCAGATTAGTGCAAAATCGTTTATGGCAACTGGGCTTTTTTTTAATGCCAATGCTGATGGCTATTTCAGCGATTACACCAGAAACTCTGTAATGGCATTCCAGCAATCTTTTGGACTCAATTCCACTGGAAATGTAGATTGGCAAACTTGGGAAGCATTAGGATTGAATAATGCAAATGCCAGCAATTATACTGAAACTAATCGCTATTTAGTACCAGTGACTAATGGCTATTTATCACCTGAAACTCACAGCAACATCTTAGCTGGCAACAATGGCTATAAAGTTATCGTGCCAATATTCAGTAATGATACTTTAAGTAAAGTGCAACAGTATATACCTCATGCTGTGGCAGAGCAATCGAGTTTGGGGGATTATGTGAATGCTGGAGCATTTAGCGATCGCGCCGAAGCAGAAAGGGTGACGAAAATGCTCCGCTCCTACGGTGTAGATGCAAGAGTAAAATACAATTGAGCAAGAATTCAGAATTCACAATCAAGGGCATAGGGAGTCAACCAATTAAATTGACAAACTCAACTGTGAACCGTGCTGAGTTTTATTCACCTCAATCCTAGCTTGGAAAGCTTCTTTGAGTTGGGGCATGTGGGTGACCGTGAGAATGCATTTAAAATCAGAAGCGATGGCATTAATGGCTGCAACTAAGCGATCGCATCCTTCAGCATCCTGTGTACCAAAACCTTCATCCACAATTAACAACTGTAACGCCGCTCCCGCCCGTTGGGCTAATAATTTCGCCAAAGCTAAACGAATAGCAAAGTTAATTCTAAAAGCTTCCCCACCAGAATAAGTTTCATAAGCCCGCGTTCCTCTGGAATCGGCGATTAAAATATCCAAGGTGTCTATTAACTTGGCATTTTTCTTAGTTGATTTACCGTTGCGTCCAGCTTTTTGAGTAATAAATTGTACGTGAAATTGATTGGCGCTCAAACGCGAAAGTAATTGATTTGTCTCGGCTTCCAGTTGCGGTAAGACATTTTCAATCATCAGTGTTTGGATGCCATTTTTACCAAAAGCCTGGGCTAATTCCTGATAAACACGCTGTTCGCGTTTGCAAGATTGTAATTGTTTGTGCTGTTGTTCGTGTTGAATTTGCAGGGTTTCCAGGTGATGTGCCAACTGTTCTAAACGTCCCAACTGAGAAATTTGTTCGTCTAGTTGGCGTCTGCGTATTGCTAGTTGCTGCTCTAGGGCTTGAATTTGGATAGATGGGTTGGCTGTTGCTTGTAGTTGTTCGATGATACTTTCGATTTGAGTGGCAAGTTTTTGTCGCTCGGTGATTCTAACGCCTCTGGAGTCTTCTAATTCTTGCAATCTCGTCTGGAGTTGGGGATATTGTTGCTGGGCTGCTAAAAGTTGTTGATAGCGCAAATGCCAAGATTGAGCTTGCTTGACAGCCAGACGGATGTTGTTATGCACCTCCAAACTGTAGCCAATTTCAATGATGTGACGTTCTAAAGCTGCAATTTGTTTGGCACATTCAGAATTAATTTGTTCTTGGTGAATTCTGGCTTGTAATTCGGCAATGGTAGCTAGCAGTTCTGGTTTTCGGGCTGCTAGCTGGGCTTGTCGCTTGATGGCGTCTTTAATCTGGCTTTGTTTAATTTCTGCCCAGCGCCAACGCTCGACTTCGCTGCGAGCTAGGGCGTGGTCTTGCTCATTATAATTGGCTTGTTGCAGATATTGGTCTAATTTTTGCAGTTGGGCTTGTTGTGCGGGAGCGTAATCACCAGCTTGTAGCGATCGCTCTAGATGTTGTTTTTCCGCAGCAATTTGTTCTAATTGCTCTTGGACATCAACTGTGGCTTCTAATTGTGCTGCTAATTGTCCTCTTTGTTCGCGCAAACCGTCATAAATCGCTAATTGCTGGGATATTTCCCGATATTCTTGCCTTAATACTTGAATTTCTCTATCTGACACAGCCATTTGTTCCCGCACCACCCAAAACTGTCCTTGAGTATCATCCAACTCAGTTTGGGTTTTTTCTACTACACGGCTCCAATGATGTTCGTCTAAAGGACGTTCGCACAACGGACAAAGAGCATTGGGATTTTGCAGCATTTGGAGTTTTTGCTCTAATTCTCCCAGCAGTTTTTCATAATCCCGTTGGTGAGCTTGCAGACGTTCAATAAAGTGACGCCTTTCTTGGCCTTTTTCCTGGACTCGTTGCAGATAAACCCGCTTTTTATCCAGTTCTTCAATTTGGATTGCCACATCCATCACCGCTTGTTGTAATTGCGGTTGGCGTCGTTGCTGGCGTTGCAATTGGTTTTCTGTATTTTGCAGTTGTTCGAGGCGCGCTACCAAGCCGGCATGAGTCCGATCTAATTGGCTTTGTAAAGCTGCACGTTGTTGCAATAAAGGAGTCACCTGCATTTGCAATTCATCTAAATGAGCGAGATGGTGACGTGCTGCGCCCAGTTGCGACAAAGCAGCTTCAACTTCACCTGATTTGGTGAGAGTTTGCTGAATTTCTCGCTCTTGTTGTTGCAAAGCTTCGAGTTGGGCTTGGGCTTGTTGCAGTTGGCGTTCGATTTCCTGAATTTGTTTAGTAAGTTGTTGCTGCTTTTGTTGGCGAGTCTGCCCAGCGCGGGTGTATTGTTCAAATTTGGCGCTCATCGCTTCTTCTTGAGATTGCAAGCTTTGATATTGAGCGTATCCACCTCTAATTTCAGCTTCTTGATGCAAAATTGTTTCGATGTCTGATAGCTGACTTCCAACTGTTAACTGTTCTTGTTGGAGGCGATCGCAGTCTTGATTAAGATTTTGATATTGCTGCTTGACAAAGTTCAGTTGTTGTTCCCAGTTTTGCCGCTGGTGCTGGATAACTTGCAGATTTTGTAATTTAATATTATCAAAAGCTTGTACTTGTTGCAGTTGATTGAGTTCAGCCTCTAACTGTTCTCTTTGGGCTTCGGTTGTTTTTTGTTGTTGCAGTTGAATTTTGATTGCATCCAAAGAACGCTCTAGTTCCTCAGCCCTTGCTTTAAACTGACGAGAAGATTCCTTTGCCCGTTCTTCTAAATCATTATACTGATTGAGTTTCAACAACTCGGCTAAAATTTCTTTGCGTTCGGTAGGCCGTTTGAGCATGAATTCATCTGCACGACCTTGACGCAGATAGGCAGAATTAATAAAAGTATCGTAATCGAGTTTAATGTGTTCTAAAATTGAATCTTGGGTTGCCCTTACCCCTTTGCCTGTGAGTGGGCGAAATCCGGAAGGCGTTTCTATTTGAAATTCCAGGACGCTACTAGCTCCCCGAATTCGGGTACGAATCACCCGATATGTTTGCTGGTTACTTTGGAAAGTCAAATCAACCCGGACTTCTTTTGCACCAGAATAAATCACATCATCTTCAGCACTGGCGCGGCTTTCACCCCAAATTGCCCAAGTGATTGCTTCTAAAAGAGAAGATTTACCCGCACCGTTAGAACCAGAAATACAAGCCGTGTGCAAACCACGAAAATCTAAAGTTGCATCACGGTAACTAAGGAAGTTTTTGAGGATAAGTTGTACTGGGATCATTCACGCTATAGCGCCACATCTACTTTTAATCATTAAGAGTACAGATGCACTGTTTGTTAGTTTAGCTATCTAAATATCAGGTTTCTAGTCCTGAAGACATCAATTTTACAAAAATTTACATTTTCATGAGTGATTTTTTCTTGTTGCATGAAAAATTTTTGCTCTATGCAGAAAAAATTAAACAGTCTTGGAGATTGATAAGGAGATATTATTTCTCGACTTAGTGCCACGCCACTTGCTTCAATCGAGGGAAACCCGGCAACGCAGAAATTTCTCAAGTCGGGAAACCGGCCCACCGCGCTGCCTTTGCTATGCGTCTCGCAACAAATGTTTTTACCTGCTTCCATAAATAAATAATGCTACGCGATCGCTCTAAGTTCAAAAACCCGAATTTTTAGTTAGATTTTTCGTTGTTCACAATCTATAAATATTTCTACGATGCTTTACTTTGACCACTGTCACTAATAATAAACTATCTTGTATTTCGTAAATGATTCGATATTTTTCCAATCTAACTCTGTATAAATTCTCCGAACCTTCTAATTTTTTCACCCCATCAGTACGAGGCTCAAAAGCAAGTTCTTCCAATTTAGCAACCAGTTTTTGTTGAACATCACGGGGTAATTTTTTTATCTGTCTTTTGGCAGCCGGAGCAATTTCTACCTCGTAACTCACAAACCTAATTCTCTTTTGAGTTCACCCAAAGAAATCGTACCAACCTCTTGTGCTTCTTTTAATGCCGCCTTTGCATCTTCTAAATCTTCTTTATCTTCTTTGGCTTTCAAAAAAAGTAAAAAGTCCAGAACCTCGTATATAATTTCTTCTGGTACGTTTTCTATTTCTTCAATTATTTTCTGTTTGGCATTCATAAATTCCGCTTTATGCTTGTTGACTCTATTGTACGATGATGATATTGAAGTCTTGCTAACTCAAGTTAAAAATTGCGATGCCTGTGGCGGGCTGCGCCAACGCACTTCATCATGGAGAACATGCCACTGTGGGTAATTACAAAGACTTACGCAGTTTATCATGTCAGGACTTACGCACAGGCAACGGAAAATCTAACCACAGAGGACGCAGAGGACACGGAGGAATAAGAGTTTCAGAGAGAGTTTTTGCGTAAGTCCTACATGTATGAAAATGGGAAAGCACTACAAGTCGGGCATTGCCCGACCAACACACTGGCTTGTGTACACAAACAAACCCGTGAACCTGGGTTAAATTCCGTTAGTCTGCAAAGGCAGACTTCACCTGTGTAGGCAAGCCATTGCCGCCTTGCGGTTAAGAGACTTGTACCCCTTTTCTTAAGCAAGTTACGCGCAGCGTCTCCCTTAGGAGAAGCAAGTGCCGCGAATTCTATTCGCCCTGGGTTGCCTGCCCAGTTCACAGGACGGGCGAGACGCCGATTCTACAAGAAATATTGAGATATTTTATTACTTGGAAGTCTCTTACTTGACGAGGTATCAACAGTCCAATATATTTACCTAGAGCAATGAGGAAGTTTAGTATGCGATGGCGATCAATCGCTTAGTTAGCAGTAAAAATCAGCACAAATATAGTGCTGAGATGATATCCTGGCGATCGCTTTGTTATTCTCCAAGTTGCTAAACCAGCCATACGATCAGTACCGCTTTGGGTAATTGGTAATTTCTATACCGCAAGCGTTTGCTTTTCGAGAAGCTGGTAAAGTTCTGTTGCGTAAAAATCCAAAAATTTCAAATGCTCAGGCAGTAATCCGATGATTGAAAAAATAGTAAAAGTGATAAAAGGCGAATTATTGCCAGAGGGAGATTATGTTTCACCAGGATTTTCCATTATTCAGCCAGATTCATGTTTTCCGAATATGATTTTAGGAAATCCATATAATAGTTTTTGGTTTTACCTACGGCGGGATATTCCTCACAATTGGTATGTAGACCGACGACAAACTGGTACAGGATTTGTCAGCAGAGATGAAGCCCACATTTTGTATAATACAGCCTTAAAATTTCAAGGTAAAAAAGCTTTAGAAATAGGCTGTTGGATGGGTTGGTCAGCTTGTCATTTAGCTTTGGGAGGAGTGGAATTAGATGTAATCGATCCCATGCTATCCACAGAATTGTTTTACGAAAGCGTCACCGATTCACTCAAGTCAGCCGATGTCAAAGAATCTGTAAATCTCGTACCAGGATATAGCCCCCAAGCAGTAGAAGAATTAGCAAATAAATATCAACGCAAATGGTCATTGATATTTATAGATGGCCATCACGAAGCACCAGCGCCACTGGATGATGTCATGATTTGCGAACAATTTGCCGAACCAGATGCTTTGATTTTGTTTCATGATTTAGCTTCCCCTGATGTTGGTGAAGGATTGGACTACTTAAAAAACAAAGGGTGGAACACAATGGTGTATCAAACTATGCAAATCATGGGAGTTGCATGGCGGGGGAATGTTGAACCAGTAATACATCAACCAGACCCTAAAATTAACTGGCGTTTACCTCCACATTTACGACACTATTCTGTTAGCGGTTCAGCCCCGACTGTGGCAACAAATAAATTTGGTAAAATCCTCAAATCAATTCGTCCATATACTTTATTGAATCAACCAAAATTATTGTCATTGTATAGTCATGTAGACCAGCTATATTATTATCTTTCTTGGCTGCCACAAATGTTAAAACAAGCAATGACCACAAAGAAATCCCAGGAACCCTACTAAATATCAAATTCCTAGAAAATCTCCATAGGAAGGGCAATTGTGCCCATCCTATGATTGTTAAATGGTTAATGAAGATGGCTAGTAATAAACGTAGGTTGGGTTTCGCGTTGGTCAACCCAACCTACACTAATGTTGCTATATCTGTCACCTATCTACTTTTATTCCACTTGCTTTTTATCTAATGCTAAATTCTCAGGTAACTGCCAAGAACGCCCTTGACAATAAACATAACCATTGGCGATAGAGATACCAAACATTTGTCGCATGATTCTAGTTGCTTCTTTCCTCTCTTCATCTGTCAAGTAATCCTGACCTTTGAAACCTGCTCGATAATGTCTAGGATTACCACCAGCTTCTACATAACGCTGCTTACCAATTTCTAAAATTTCTTGGAACCTTGCATACTTTTGTTTTTGATCTTCAGTCCAATTTGCCATAATTACAAGTCCCAACTAGTCGGAACAATATCACCATTTTGCAAAATCATAGCAATCGGCAAGACTGGGCTAGGCGTATTTATATACCAATTGCCACTATCTTCATCATAGAACGTATTACCAAGTAAATCTAGGGTAGTCAGTGCGTTAATAATTAAATATTGCGCTTCACTCGGTTCCATCAGGAATTACTCTACAAATTGGCTCTCGCAATTCTAAAGGAAAGAGAAAGTATTTCCCAAGTCCTAGTAAATAATATATAGTAATCGGCTTTGATGTTTGAGTTTACTTGGCTTATTAGCGAGTAAGTCGTAGGAAATAGGGAATGGAAAAG
>Ga0314811_100188_pt1 | contig 10841 bp, 5 predicted proteins | sample STEome_7_FD_202340 | JGI IMG/M metagenome (GOLD analysis project Ga0314811, IMG submission 202340) | Metatranscriptome of soil surface biofilm microbial communities from soil inoculated with nitrogen-fixing consortium DG1, State College... ...
TTTAGCGATTCTTCATGATGGCGACTGATATAAGCGATCGCCAACTCAATTAATATGTATTTTTACTCACTGCCTCCGTCACAAGAGTATGAAGAAGACAAAAAGATAAGTAAACCTTGATTTAAATAAACAATGCTCTTTGTCCCACAAGGAATTCCAGGCTTGCGAAATTTATCTGTTTAGCAAGATTGACGAAATCTGAAGGCTTCAACACCTAATCCTGTGAAACATCAGTACTTAAAGATATCCTTTTTTCAATGAATAATATGAAGAGTATGCAAAGATATGCTTTTAGGCATAGACATGTAAATAAATATTCAGTATTTAGTTAGTATGGTGTTACTTAAATATTGTATATTCTCAAAGTTAAACACCCACAGGTAATACTTGATAAGCAAAGTCAAAAAAGTTCTTTGCTTGTTTGTTTTTATCTGTAGACTGTTTGCTAATTTTTAAGCTAGGTGTTTGTGGGAGCGATCGCACAACCATAGCATGGAAACATTTTTTTCTCAGTTCAACTCCCCAGTTACAAGCTTATGGACAAAACTTTTCTAATTTACTTCCTACTTTCCTTTTTCAGCTAGATGTTCAAAACTAGCATTATTGACATTTGTTGCAGAAGACTACCAGAAGTTCTGAGATTTTATGTGTTGATAACATCACTTTCATTTCAGGGTTTTTACATAAATTTTGTCGATGTAAAATAATGTGAAGAATGTGCAAAGATATTTGTTGAAATATAGACATCTAAGTAAATATTCAGTATTTAATTAGTATGGTCTTATTTATATGTTCCCTATAAAAAGATTAACTTGCACTGAAATAGCTGAACTGAAATAATCCCAAATAGATTGGATAGTTGCTAAGCTGATGCACGCTAAAAAAGCATAATTAGTTGTGATGGTCATTGATTGTTGACTGTTAATTGTCAAGAAGCGACGGCTAGTTAATGTGCAATTTTTATGTGGAACAGCTTATTTACAAGCTAGTTAACAAGGAGATGATTAGAACAATTGCTAATCCTTCTCCCATTTATGCCGAAATGATTTAATTTTCGGTTATTTTTTGATGCTGAAAAATAGGATCACAAGTTGATAATTCCAGTTAAAAAAAGATTGATTTAGGCAGGAAAAATTTATGGCAAATATCATTGGAACCATTAGTAATGATACGCTACTGGGCACTTCAAGCGCAGATACAATTAACGGTAAAGCTGGTAACGATATCATCACAGCCAAACTGGGCAATGATACCTTAACTGGTGGCGGTGGCAACGACAAATTTGTTTATAACTTGGGTGACGGCATTGATACGATTACAGATTTTGGTGGAGTGGGTAAAGGAACGAATCCAACCCCAGGAGTTATTGCTGAAGTTGATACCATCAAATTCCAAGGCAGTGGCTTGACTGCTCGAAATTTATTGCTGACACAGAACGGTACAAATTTAGAAATCACCTTTGAAGGGGTGAATGATACAAAAATTGTCTTGAAGAACTTCAAACTAGAAGACTTGGATAATCTCAAAGCTTCTGGTACAAGACCAGCCATTGCGAATATTATCTTTGATGGACAAACAAGCATCATTGATAGTTTTAACGTTCTTGATGCTAACTCAACAGAAACAACCATCGGCATCAAAAACACAGTTACCTTCCTCAACGACCTTGCTAACAATATTATCGGTTTAAATAACTCAGATGATGTGATTAATGGTCAAGGGGGTAACGATAAAATCGATGGGTTAAGTGGTAACGACCTTTTGAGGGGTGGAACGGGCAATGATACTCTCATTGGTGGTTTGGGCGATGACACTCTCATTGGTAACGCCGACAATGACTCCCTTGTCGGTGCTGCTGGTAATGACTCCCTTGTCGGTGGTGCTGGTAATGATACCCTTAACGGTGGTAGTGGTAACGATTTCTTGAATGTTGACTCTTCAAGTGGCAATAATCTGCTTGATGGTGCCAATGGCAACGATACTCTCTCGGCTTTAGGTGACTACTACGGAGAAGTGGTATCTGGTAATAACACCCTCAAAGGCGGTGCTGGTAACGATTTGTTGATTGCAGACTATTCAACAGGTAATAACCTACTAGATGGTGGCGATGGCAATGATGAGCTTTCTGTTTCTGGCGACTATTACAGTGCTGTGGTTAGTGGTAATAACACCCTCAAAGGTGGCATTGGTGACGATACTTTAAAGGCTATCTTTGTAACAGGTGATAATCTCCTAGATGGAGGAGCCGGCAACGATTATTTCTGGCTCAACATTGCCGACGGTAATAACACCCTCATCGGAGGTGCTGGTAACGATACCTTAAGGACTGGGATTAACACAGGTAATAATCTGCTTTCTGGAGGCGATGGTAATGATTCTCTCACTGCCTCTGGTGTAGAGGGTTATAGATTTGATAACAATTCAGGCAATAATACCCTCAACGGTGGCCTTGGTGACGACACCTTGAAGGTTGACTATTCAAGAGGCGCTAACCTGTTAAATGGAGACGATGGCAATGATTATCTCTCCGGTTCTGGTTATACCTATGGCTACGGAGGAGCGTATTACATTACTACAGGTAATAACACCCTCAACGGTGGCAGTGGCAAGGATACCTTGAATGTTGACTATTCAGAAGGCGACAACCTATTAAATGGCGGTGATGGCGATGATTATCTCACTGCATCTGGCTACGAGTTCGATGAAGATTACGAAGTCTATTATCAAACCTTAGGCGATAATACCCTCAACGGTGGTGCCGGTAACGATACCTTGAGTGTTGACTATTCACAAGGTAGCAACTTATTGAATGGGGGCGCTGGTGATGATTGGTTATATGGTGTTTATTCAACAGGCGATAATTTCCTTGATGGAGGCGACGGTTTTTATAATCTGTTGTATGTAGCTTATAGCTCTGGTAATAACACCCTTGCTGGTGGTGCTAGCTACAATGATTTTGTGATTGACTATTCAACAGGTAATAATCTAGTATCTGGAAGCAATGGCATTGATTATTTTTCTGCAATAGCCTGTTTTGGTAATAACACTTTCAACGGTGGTGCTGGTAACGATTACTTTGATATTAGTTATTCATCGGGTAATAATTTAGTTAATGGTGGTGATGGCAACGATATTTTCAATACCTTTGGTGCCACTGGTAAAAACACCCTCAACGGTGGTAACGGAAATGATACGCTTACAGGTGGCAGTGGTGATGATAGCCTAACTGGAGGAGCTGGTATTGATACCTTTGCTTTCAATAGTTTCAATCAAGGCATCGATCGCATTTCTGACTTTAACGCCACTAATGAAATAATTCAGGTATCGGCTGTTGGTTTTGGCGGCGGTTTATCAGCAGGTGTACTTCAGACAAGTCAGTTGAGAATTGGAACATCTGCAAACACTAGCACTCAACGATTTATTTATAATTCCACCACAGGTGCATTGTTCTTTGACCAAGATGGCAATGCAGGCGGGTTTGCTCAAGTAGAATTTGCGCGACTATCTGCTGGCTTATCTTTAACCAACGAAAATTTTGTAGTTGTTTAAGACTAATAAGCTGTTCAACATCCAATACGGTTCGGATAAGCAGTATGAACTTCCTTTGTGGTCTGCGAAAAGGTTAAGGGGTAAGGGGATTTGGATGTATTTGAAACCTTTCCCCTTTCCCCTTTCCCCTTTAACCGAACCGTATTGGTTCATATCTAAAGACTAAAAAATGTTAATAATAAATAATATTTTTTTCTCAATATATATTAATCAGTAAAATTTTGGCAAATTATGTAAAGTTATTTATTGAGAGTGTCGATAGCTCAGTAAATCTTTTGTATATTACTTGATTGACGGCTTATTGCAACCTTGCTAAAAATTAGTCTCTTTATTCCCTCTTACCTCAATTCCCTATTTTTCAGCTAGATACCAAAGGCGATCGCTCAAAACAAAGGCATATATAGGATTCACATTTGATTTGTGTGAAGCTAGGTACACTTGACTTTTTACCTATTCCCCGTTCCCTCAACCCTATCTCTACGAGTAGTTCTCCCAATCAAATCTGATTCCTATATTTGAATAAGTAATACTTACAAGTCAAAACAACGAGAATTTTCTAAAAAATGAGTGACCCTCAAGGGTGACATCAAAGTATGCCAAAAACGCGAAATTTTGGTGAATTATTTGCGCGTTCAAATAGCACAAACACAAGAAAGTCAAAAATTTGATTCAAGTAGGAATAAAATCATGGCAAATATCATTGGAACTAACGGTAACGATACTCTACTGGGTACCACCAGTGCTGACACGATTAACGGTAAACTTGGCAACGACACACTCACAGGTGGCGGTGGCAAGGATATATTTGTTTACAACTTGGATGACGGTATTGATACGATTACAGATTTTGGTGGCGTAGGTAAAGGCACAAACCCAACAGCAGGGGTTATTGCCGAAGTTGATACAATTAAATTTGTTGGTGCTGGGTTGACTGCTAGAAATTTGTTGCTGACTCAGAATGGCACAAATTTGGAAATTACTTTTGAAGGGGTAGCTGGCGCGAAAGTCATCTTGAAAAACTTCAAATTAGAAGACTTGGATAACTTGAAAGCTTCTGGAACAACACCAGCGATCGCTAATATTATCTTTAATGGACAAACAAGCATCATTGATAGTTTTAATGTTCTGGATGCCAACTCTACAGAAACAACCATCGGCATCAAGAATACAGTCACCTTTCTTAATGACCTTGCCAACAACATTACCGCTTTAGATGACTCAGATGATGTGGTGAATGGTCAAGGAGGTAATGACAAAATCGATGGTAAAAGCGGCAATGACTTGCTGCGGGGTGGTACTGGCAACGATACTCTCATTGGCGGTGCGGGGAATGATACTCTTGTTGGCGGTGCGGGCAATAACCTACTGCAAGGTGATGTGGTAAATGATACTCTTATTATTGATGGAGGCAGTGACATCCTTAACGGTGGCACTGGTAACGATTCATTGAATGTTGACTTTTCAAGTGGCAATCATCTGCTAGATGGTGGGGATGGCAATGATACTCTCTCCGGTTCTAGTTATGGTTACGACAACGAAGGAACATATTACAGCACCACTGGCAATAATACCCTCAACGGTGGTGCTGGGGACGATACCTTAAATGTTAACTTGTCACAAGGCGATAACCTATTGAATGGGGGTAATGGCAATGATTATCTGTCGGCTTCTGACTACACCTTTGATATAGCTAACGAACGGTATCGTGCAACGTCAGGTAATAATACCCTTAATGGTGGCGCTGGTAACGATATTTTGGTTGCTAGATTTCAAGAAGGCGATAATCTCCTCAATGGAGGCGATGGCAATGATTATCTTTCGGCTTCTGGTGGATACTATATCTTTGACGCGTCTGGTAATAACACTCTTGACGGCGGCGCTGGTGACGATGGGTTTAGTATTGACTATTCACAAGGCAATAACTTACTAGATGGAGGAGATGGTAATGATAGTTTTTCCCTCTATGCCGTCACTGGTAGTAACACCGTTTACGGTGGTGCTGGTAACGATGGGTTGAATGCTGGCTTTTCACTGGGATCTAACTTATTTGATGGTGGCGATGGCAATGATTATCTCTCTATCTCTGGCGATGAGGGTTACCGCTTTGCTCAAGGTAATAATACCCTCTACGGCGGTGCTGGTGACGATTACTTGGGTGCTAATTATTCATCAGGCGATAATCTAATTGATGGTGGCGACGGCAATGATATTTTTGATGCCTTGGGTGTCACTGGCAATAATACGATAGATGGGGGTACAGGTAATGATTTGTTGAACATTGATTACAGTAATGCTACCGAAGGAATCACTTCGAGCTTCAATGCCACGAGTAATATAGGCTTGATTAGAGCGGGCACAACATCGGTTACCTACAAAAATATCGAACGATTAAATATCATAGCTACAGCCTACGATGACAAGATTGTAGGCAGTAATGGCAACGATACCCTCAACCTTAACAGGAGTGGTAATGATACAGTAGATGGTGGCACAGGTGATGATTTATTGTACTTCGATAGCTACAATACTGTAGGTATTACTTCAACTTTCAATGCCACTACCAAGAGTGGATCGATTAGGGCAGGTACAAACTCGGTTAGCTACAAGAATATCGAACAATTCTATATCGAGGGTACACAATACAATGACTTGATTGTGGGCGGCAATAGCAACGATACGCTTTCTACGGGATTTGGTGGCAAAGATACCATAGATGGTGGTTTAGGCGAAGATCTTTTGAGTGTTAATTACTATGGTGCTACCTCAGGAATTATAACGACATCCAATGCTACTACTAAGAGTGGATCGATTACCGTAGGTACAAACTCGGTTAGCTACAAAAATATTGAACAATTTTATATTGGGGGTACAGAATACAATGACTTGATTGTGGGCGGTAATAGCAACGATACGCTTTCTACGGGATTTGGTGGCAAAGATACCATAGATGGAGGTAAGGGTGACGATCTGCTGTCTGTTAATTACAGTGATGCCACTGGAGGAATCACAACGACATTCAATGCCACAACTAGCACTGGCTCAATTACGGCAGGTACGTATCAAGTTAGCTACAAGAATATCGAACAATTAAATATCCCAGGTACAGCCTACGATGATTACATTGTGGGCAACAATGGCAACGATACGCTTTCTACGGGATTTGGTGGCAATGATACCCTCGTTGGTGGTGCAGGTAATGATAGCTTGAGTACTTACAGGGATAACAATAATAATAATAACTTTAATGGAGGTTCTGGCAACGATAGCTTGAGTGTTGACTTTTCAGTAGGCAATAACACCCTCAACGGCGGTTCTGGCAACGATAGCTTGAGTGCTCGCTTTTCAGTAGGCAATAACCTATTCTTTGGGGATGATGGTAATGATACCCTCACGGGTAGCAACGGTAATGATAGCCTTCATGGAGGAAGTGGTATTGATACCTTTGTTTTCGATAGTTTCAATCAAGGGAACGATCGCATTTATGACTTTAACGCCACTAATGAAATAATTCAAGTATCGGCTCTTGGTTTTGGTGGCGGTTTATCAGCAGGTGTACTCACAGCCAACCAGTTTACAATCGGTACATCTGCAACCACAAGTACTCAAAGGTTTATTTATAACTCGACTACAGGTGCATTGTTCTTTGACCAAGATGGTAGTGCAGGTACTTTTACTCAGGTGCAATTTGCTTTAGTTACTACTGGGTTATCCTTAAGCAACAACAATTTTGTGGTTGTTTGATTGTAAATTAGCGATCGCACATAACTAACCAGTAGCTAAAAATCCAAAATCCCTTAATTGCCAGGTGGAACAAGGTTAGACCAATAGATTCAAAAGTCTTTTGATGTCAGAGTTTGACCATTGGTTGATGCCGTAATCCACCTGGCAACTGTCATACTACATAGGTCTCATATCAAGTTCGGATAATCACTTATTGTTAAAATTTATCCCTTGTCCCCGCGTCCTCGTGTTCCCGCGTCAGTCTTAATGATAAGTCTTCAACCGAACATGATATTAATCCGTAACTTTACATCCATTTTTGATGGTGAAACCAAACAATATGAAGAATATGCAAAGATATTTCTATAAATTTCCAAAATCTACGTAAATATTCTGTATTTTGTTAGTAAGATGTTATTTAGATGTTTCCTATTTTTCAGTGAGATCGTCAAGAGCGATCGCCTACAACAACCGGATACAAATTATTTTGTCTATCCTGTTTCAAAGTTCAATATTTTTAAGTTAGGAATAATTACGCATTGACAAAAAAACCTACATGAAGCGTGTATTAGACATTAAAGCTTTAATTTTTTGATGTTTTTCGAGAGATGCTGGGGTTTGATTGATTAAAAAAAGCCTGAAGCCATCATTATTACTCAATACACAGCCTCATAAATTTTTACAGTGCCTAAGGCTTAGATACTCCAAAGTATTTAGATAAGTGCTATCTGCAAACCATTGAAGACGTAAAACTTTCCGAAAAATTGCTACCCCTCAAGGGTGACATCCAGTATATCGAAAGCATCAACTTTCGAGAAATTTTTGTGCGCCAAAACAGCACTAACAACCGAGAGATGAAATTACTTCAACAATCGATTCAAGTAGGAGAAAGTTATGGCAACTATCATTGGAACCAACGGTAACGATACTCTACTGGGTACCACCAGTGCCGACACGATAAACGGTAAGCTTGGCAACGACACCATAACAGGTAACACAGGCAATGACACACTCACAGGTGGCGGTGGTAAGGATAGATTTGTTTACAATTTGGGTGATGGTATTGATACGATTACAGATTTTGGTGGAGTGGGTAAAGGCACAAACCCGACACCAGGTGTTATTGCCCAAGTTGATACCATCAAATTTGTTGGTGCTGGTTTGACTGCACAAAATCTGTTACTTACCCAAAATGGCACAAACTTGGAAATCACCTTTGAAGGGTTAACTGATACAAAAATCATCTTGAACAATTTCAAGTTAGAAGACTTGGAAAATTTGAAAGCTTCTGGAAGTACGCCAGCCATTGGCAATATTATTTTTGATGGACAAACTACCATTGTTGACAGTTTTAATGTTCTGGATGCTAACTCAACAGAAACAACCATCGGCATCAAAAATACAGTCACCTTTCTCAATGACCTCGACAACAATATTAGCGGTTTAGACAACTCAAATGATGTGATTAATGGTCAGGGGGGTAATGACAAAATCAACGGTTTAAGCGGTGATGATTTGTTGCGGGGTGGTGATGGCAACGATACTCTCATTGGTGGTGCTGGTAAGGACACTCTCATTGGTGGTGCTGGCAGTAACCTACTTGATGGTGGCTATGACAATGATTATCTTGTAGCTTCTGGCTTCTACATTGACTACGAAAATATTAACTATGCCTCAGGCAATAACACTCTTAACGGTGGCACTGCTGACGATTCTTTGTTCGTTAATTTTTCATCAGGTAATAACTTACTCAATGGAGGCAATGGCAATGATTTTCTCTCTGCCACTAGCGAACAGTACGATTATGCTATAGGTGCTTTAGGGAACAACACCCTCAACGGTGGTGCTGGTAACGATACATTGAATGCTAAATATTCATCAGGCGATAACCTCCTCAATGGTGAAGATGGCAATGATTCTCTGTCTGTTTCTGGGTTCCAATACTACGACGTTATTGGCGCTTCCGGTAATAACACCCTCACTGGTGGCGCTGGTGATGATTACTTGTATGCTGACTATTCATCAGGCACTAACTCACTTGATGGAGGCATTGGTAATGATGTTTTGTATGTTGAGGCTTCAACAGGCGATAACGTACTCAATGGTGGTGATGGTAATGATTATCTGAGTGCTTCTAGCGATAGCACCAGATACGGCATTGAGCGCACCTCTGGCAACAATACCCTCAACGGTGGTATCGGTAATGATACCTTAAATGTTAACGGTTCAGCTAACGATAATCTGCTTGATGGTGGCGATGGTAGCGATCGTCTCTCCGCTTCTGGCTACTGGGATTACTACAATGGATTAAATAGCGCCTTAGGTAACAACACACTCAACGGCGGCGCTGGCAACGACACCATAATTGTAAACTTATCAACAGGCAATAATCTTTTGAATGGAGGGAGTGGTAATGATTCTCTGTTTGGATCTGGCTTTGACGGTCTCTCCGATTTAAATGTATATTATGTCACATCAGGCAACAACACTCTCAACGGTGGCGCTGATAACGATTACTTAAATATTGAGTATTCATCAGGTAATAATCTCTTAGATGGTGGGGATGGCAATGATATTCTCATAGCCTCTAATGCCACTGGTAAGAACACCCTCAAAGGTGGAAATGGAAATGATACCCTCACCGGCGGCAATGGCAATGATAGCCTAATTGGAGGAAGTGGCGTTGATACCTTCGTTTTCAATAGTTTCAATGAAGGTGTTGATAGAATTTCTGATTTCAACACTACTAATGAAGTGATTCGAGTATCAGCTGCTGGTTTTGGTGGCGGTTTATCAGCAGGCATACTCAAAGCTAACCAATTTAGAATCGGTGCATCTGCAACCAGTGGGACTCAAAGGTTTATTTATAACTCAACTACAGGTGCATTATTCTTCGACCAAGATGGTAGCGCTGGCGCATTTGCTCAAGTACAATTTGCACAATTATCTGCCGGTTTGTCATTAACTAACAACAATTTTGTAGTTGTTTAATTAAGAAATAACACCCAGAAATTAAAAATAATTTCTGGGTGTATTGATTGAAATTGAATGGTGAAATTGTCAGCGTATTGTGTACCTATAATTAGAGAGCGATCGCTAACATTAATAATATCAGTATTAATTAAAATATCATTACCATTTCCACCCGATAAATTAACATCATCAACAATTACACCCGATATAATATTAAAAGGATAAAGGATGTATTTGAAACCTTTTCCCTTTAACCGAACCGTATTAGATACCAAGAGACTTTCTTTCCCTATTACCTGTTGCCTATTATGAGTCTGGCTAAGTAAAGAAAATTGCAAATGCTAGTAATGCAAGATGTTTTAAATGGCAACTCACATTTTACTCATCTATGCAATTCTAAAATCCTCCTGAGGATATAATTTATTATCGATTTTGATTATTTATCAAATCTATAGCCGTAGATATCGCTGTTATTCAAAATAAAATATCTATCCTTATATCATTATTTAAAATATTTATCCTTGACTTCATATAAAGAATTAGTAACGTAAATATTAAGGAGATATAAAAAATTCTCTATCAAGAGAATTATCTACAAA
>Ga0314811_100189_pt1 | contig 10828 bp, 7 predicted proteins | sample STEome_7_FD_202340 | JGI IMG/M metagenome (GOLD analysis project Ga0314811, IMG submission 202340) | Metatranscriptome of soil surface biofilm microbial communities from soil inoculated with nitrogen-fixing consortium DG1, State College... ...
AGAAATCTGACTTGCATCTTGCTAAGTATACTGAGAGCTAAAACCTGTTGTGGCTGGCTCTGAGTAAGCTTTGCTGGGAAAAAACCGAATTGATTTCTATATAAACTGGCGTTAACAGGGTTGTATGATGTTTTTCTTTAATTCCAAACCAAGCTTAAAAATTAGTCAAAAAAAATAAAACTTCGAGTTTTTATACAACTCCAAATCACATAATACTACTCGTTGGATATTTGATTACTTTACCAATTTTGACTTTGATAACTTTATCCTTTTTATTGCCATTATTGTCTGTGTTCAGTACTAATTTATTCACCTCCGCAGGAAACTTACATTACTCGACATCAATTCCTTGGATAGATGATGCATCTGAATGCGAAGATACTGGTAGAGACTGGCGCGATCGCAAATGTTGGGATAACGAACACAGTCCCATGTTCTAACGTCTAACCATCAACGGTCAACAGTCACCAATAGCAATGCAATATTTTTTACTTGTAAGTCCCTAAATCCTATTCATTATCGGATTGGAATCAAGATGACAAATTCTGTACCTTCACCGGGAGAAGAGTTACATTCCAGGTAACCGCGGTGTTTTTCTACTATAATTTGGTAGGCGATGGCCAGTCCCAAACCCGTACCTTTACCAACGGCTTTGGTAGTAAATAAATGGTCAAATATTTTTTGTCTTACTAATTCACTCATGCCAATACCGTTATCAGAAATTGAAATTTTTACTTGGTTATCTTTAACTGAAGTAGTAATTGTAATTTTGTTGGTATTGGCTTTAATTTCTTCAAAACTACGTTTGTTATTTGATTCTTCTAAAGCATCAATAGCATTAGCCAGAATATTCATAAATACTTGATTTAATTGCCCTGGAAAACACTCAATTTCAGGTATATTGCCATATTCAGTTACCACTTCAATGGCTGGACGTTGTTCGTTAGCTTTCAGGCGATGCTTCAAAATTAAAATTGTGCTATCGATACCTTCATGAATATGAAATCTCACTTTATAATCTTTATCAGCACGTGAAAAAGTGCGGAGACTGGTGCTAATATTTTTTAATCTATCGCACGCTATTGTCATGGAATCAAATACTTTTGGTAAATCTTCTAAACTGTATTCCAGGTCAATTTCTTCAGCATGAACGATAATTTCATCACTTTTGTGGGGGAAAGTTTCTTGATAGAGTTTTAGGTGTTCAACAACATCGGCAACAGTGGGTTTAGCTTGTTTAATACTGGCAGCAATAAAACCCAAAGGATTATTCATTTCGTGAGCCACACCAGCAACTAAGTTACCCAAAGCAGACATTTTTTCACTTTGGATCATTTGTAATTGGGCTTGTTGCAGATTTTGTAAAGCAGTTTCTAGTTCTTGGGCTTTTTGTTGAAGTTGGAATTGGGCAACTTTTTGTTCGGTAATATCATCTGCTATAGAAGCAACTCCAACTAATTCACCATCCGCATTTACAAGCGGATTGTTATACCACGCGCAAATAATAATTTTGCCATCCTTGGTCACATTTTCATTGACACTGTAATTACCACCCTGTTGGGATGTGATTTCGACGCTGACCCGCTCCATTTCTGGTTGAATCTTTTCAGGGATAATAAATTTGAATTCACGACCCAAAGCCTCTTGTTTGCTGTAGCCAAATATTCTTTCTGCTGCCGGGTTCCAGTCAGTAACGTGATAATTTGTATCCCATTCTATAACTGCTACTGGAGTTTGCTGAACTAATAATTTTAGCCGTTGCTGGGATGTTTGTAAGTCAGATTGTGTGGCACTCAGTTTATGAAGCGATCGCTCTAATTGTTGGGCATATTCCTGAGAACGTTCGTAAAGTCGGGCATTTTCTAAGGAAATTGCGGCTTGAGTGCAAAGGAGATTTAGTAATTCAACGCGATCGCTAGTGAATGCTCCCGTGGTTAAATTATTTTCTAGATATAAAATGCCCATCAACTTGCCTTGACGCAAAATCGGAGTACACAAAACACTCTTAGGCTGCTGGCGCATGATATACGGGTCGTTGGCTAAGACGGGATCTGTTGTGGCATCCACTAGGACAACAATCTGTTTGTTGTGCTTGACTTTGTAAATTAGCTTTAAGGGAATTTCCTGGCTGTCCTCAACAGGAATCCGCTGCAATATCACTGGCTGTGTTCCCTGGGTAATTGAGCCTTTAATTAGCAGGCGTTCGTCTCGCACCAGCATTAACACGCATTTATCAGCCCCTGCATCTTCGATGACGATGGAAAGCAACGATGACATTAATTTTTCTAGTTGGATGTCACCGGAGATAGTTTGAGAAGCTTTGAGAATGGCTTTTAAATCTAAGATATCTGAGACATTGCTGCTAGATGTGGGGTAACTGGTGTATGTAACACTTCCTAATGCAAAGATGGTTTCGTTAATGGAAAGGGGAGAACGGATTTGCTGTAATATCGGCCCAAGTAGTTGGGGATAGCGTTTTTCTAAGTCAGCGACTTTGGCTTTTGCACCCCAGCGAGTGTAGCCGTAGTAAGCTTGAGTCATATACTCCTGAGCAATCCGTTCCTTACCCCATTCCAAGTAAAACTTTGCTGCTAGTTCGTTGGCCAGTGCGGCAATTTGAGTAAAATCATTTTCTTTGGCTGCGGTAATAGCGCCATCGTAACAGGCGATGGCATCTGCATAGTTACCAGAAACTCTAGCCATTTCGGCTGCTAGCAACAGTGATTGATGTAAAAAGTTCTCTGGACAAGTCTGCGCCCAGGTTTCTAGAATTTGATGTTGTTGCTGCATCACATCCCAGTAATGCTGTTGCTTCTCTGGTGTTACTTGGGAATAAAGCCCGGCTAAACTCAGCGGATAATAAAAGTGGAATAAAATGATGGGAAACAAACCAAGATTAGAAGCCAGGGTTTTTTCAGCAATGGCAGCGACTTCCACGGCATCGGCATAGCGATGGTACAAGTACAATAGCTGGATTTTCAAGAAGCAATACCAATTGATCCCTGCCTCAAAATTATTCTTGTGCCAAACATCAAGGCAGAGAATCTGGACATCTCCACCATCCACCAGTAAATCGGGTTTTGCCAACAAACCTTGCAGGTGTAAAAGAAATTGCTGTTGGAGGTGAAATGTATGGGTAATATTGACATTATTTACTTGTTGCACATAGCTCAAGTATTTCTCGGTTTCGCCATACACCTCTGATAGGCAATCGCCTTTTAACAGCATCGTCCAAATCAGACATATTACTGCCCAAACGCCAAACCCAAGATCCCCTGTTTCATAACTGATGTGAAGAGATTGTTGGTAAACTGCTAAGTTTTCAACTAGTGGTCTATTGTAGGGATTGATTGCATGACCAAAAACGTTATTAGTTTTGGGAATGAACTTGGCGCTATTGAATTGGCCATCAAGCTTTCGTCCCAAGGTGGCGAACTCATAAGCACTGCGATAGTCTCCTTGAATCGTCAGCATCATCCCATACAAACAATAAGCACAGCCGGAACTTTCGGCATTGCCATAGGTTAATGAAGTATGAACCATTAACAGGATGCTGAGAATGGTCAGTGCTTGATTGCCACCGGTATAAGCAGCTCCCCAAAGATCGGGGAGGATTGACATACATACCTTTTTCTGTGCATCGGTCATCGCAGGCAGATAAAATAAATCTGCGGGTTGTACAGTTGCCAGTTTGGAATGGATTTCCTGGAGTATGCTTTCAATCAGTGCTTGCTGACCTTCATCGGTTGCCGGAATGTTCATGCCCATAACACTCAAACCACTGAGTGCAGCTTCATAAGCGGCGAGTATATTTTCTCCGTGATTGGATTTCAGGGCTAGTTGCAAGCCATAAATTTCTGCGAGATGGAATTTATTCTCAGCGTACTGTAATGCCCGATGGAAGAGTCGCTCTGCTTCCTCAAAGCGCCCTATGATGTATTCGCACTCTGCACATTCCCGATAAAGTTTAAAGGTGAGGTCGTAGGCAGTTTGCCAACTATCTTCGGGAAGGATTTTCATGCCGATGGCGCAGTATTTCATGGCTGCCTTATAGGCTGTGGAAGCTTTAGCTTTTTTGCCAGCAATCAAATTCAACTGAGCTAACTGATAGCGATCGCTAATTCCATTGATGAGAGCAATTCCGTTGTTCAACTGATTGACAATATCAAAAACATGCAGTTCTAAAGTTTCAGGTGTTGTATTTTGCAACAGCAATTGCCCAATTTTCACATGAGTGGCTTGCTTTTGGTCGTCAGGAATCAGAGAGTAAGCAGCTTGCTGGACGCGATCGTGCAGGAAACGATAGGTGGGATTGACTGTTTCTTGTACCTGGGATTGTTGTCCACCCTGAAAAAACTTGTAAATTTGACTTGTGGGTAAAATCAAACCTTCTTGCAAGGCTTTCCACAATGCTGTTGCAATGTGAGTTGCTGGTTGTTCGGAAACAATGGCCAATGTCTCTAAATCGAACTGTGCCCCCACACAAGCAGCTAGCTTCAGTATCTCTTGAGTGATTTGTGGCAATTTTTGTAATTGCCGCGCCATGAACTGAACTACATCATCAGTGAGGGAGAGCAATTTCACTGACACTATATCGCACTGCCAGTGTCCAACTTCCAAGTCATAGGCAATGTAACCCTCTTGATGCAAAGCTTTGAGAAATTGGGTAGCAAAAAAGGGATTACCTTTGGTTTTTTGATAAACTAACTCCGAAAGCGGTTGCGCCATAACTGTGGAACAACTGAGGGTGTCGGCCACCAAACAATCGATCTGAGATTTACTTAAGGGGGCGAGGGTAAAAGTACTGATGGTTGCTAAAGCTTTCTTCATCTCCTCCAGTGTCAGCATTAGGGGATGGGTGGGAAAGACTTCGTTATCTCGGTATGCCCCAATCATCAGCAAACAGCCCTCCTTGCTTTGATTCATCAACACTTGCATCAGCTTCAGCGAGGCTGAATCTGCCCACTGCAAGTCATCGAGGAACATTACTAAGGGGTGTTCTAGTGTTGCGAACACAGCGATGAATTTCACAAATAGCAAGTTGAAGCGGTTCTGGGCTGCACTACCTGAGAGTTCTGACACTGCTGGTTGCTTGCCAATAATCTGTTCGAGTTCGGGAATAACTTCTATGAGGACTTGCCCATTTTCACCCACAGCACCAAGGATTTTGTTTTTCCACTGCGCCAGCTGAATATCATTTTCACTCAATAGTTGTTCCATTAAATCTCGGAAGGCTTGGACAAAGGCGCTGAAGGGGATGTTGCGGTTAAATTGGTCGTATTTACCTTTGATAAAGTAACCGCACTGTCGCACAATTGGCTTATGCACTTCGTTGACAACTGCGGTTTTTCCAATCCCCGAAAATCCAGCAACCAGTATCATTTCTGTAGCGCCAAGACTGACTCGATGGAAGGCTTGGAGTAAGGTTGAGACTTCGGTTTCTCGACCATAAAGTTTATCGGGAATCATAAAGCGATCGCACACATCGCGCTGTGCAATTTTAAAGTTCTCAATGTAACCCGTTGCTATTAATTGCTGTAAACAATTCTCCAAATCGAATTTCAATCCCAAGGCACTTTGATATCTATCTTCAGCATTCTTAGCCATCAATTTGCTGATGATTTGGGAAATCACCGGAGGAATTTCACTATTAATTTCGTGTACTAATGGTGGTACTTTGGCAATGTGACAATGAACCAATTCCATTGGTTCATTTGAAGCAAAAGGTAACTCTCCCGTGAGTAATTGATAGAAAGTAACACCCATTGCATAAAAATCAGTGCGATAGTCAATCTTGCGATTCATTCTCCCTGTTTGCTCTGGAGAAATATAAGCCAGCGTTCCTTCCAAAACATTGGGATTGACAAAGGTTTGAGTTTCCCTTGGTAATAAAGAAGCAATACTAAAATCAACTAATTTAACTTTTTTTGTGTGGGGATTGATTAAGATGTTACTGGGTTTAATATCTTTATGAATAATGCGTTCGCGATAAAGTATATCTAAGGCATTGCACAGAGCGATCGCTATTTCTAAAAATTTCTCTAAACAACCAACATGATTGTTGACAAAATAATCTTTCAGGGAAATTCCCCCAAAGTCTTCCATGACTAACGTATAGCCATTTGGGTAGGGTTCTAGGCTATAGGTTTGGATAATTTCAGGATAGTTGAGATTTTTAGCGATGGTATATTGATTGCGAAATTGTAAGACTTCGCTAAAGCTGGGATAAAGATTCTTTAAAACCTTGATGACTACTGGTAATAAATCAATTTCTCTAACAGCTCGGTAAACCAGTGTTCTGGAACCATCATAAAGTTTTTCGCCCACCTGATATCCGGGAATGTTAATCATAAATGCCAAATCTTTAACACCAGATTTATTATTCCCAAATCAAATGTGAATTTTGGAATGGCTACATTGCTATAGGAATCCGATTTGATTAATAGACTTCTTGCAAAAGTGGGGAAAAGGGTAAGGGGTAAAGGGTAAAGGGCAAATAAAAACCCTTTTCCCTTTAACCTTTTCCCTTTCCCCCTATGAGCAAAAGTTACTTTTGCAAGAGGTCTAATGAACATATTTGTGTGGGGAGGGAACTCTTAACAGGGAACTCTTAACAGGAAAAAAGGAATTTAGGGGTGTACTGAGTTTTTTCACCAAATGAAATATGATTTCTATAGCCAAGTTATCTGTTTGATGTTGACGGTTGACAGTTAATGCAAGTCCTTCTCTACACCTTACAACTAGCCTCAATAGATAACTTTGCGACCCATAGGACTCATATACTGAATTTATAAGCATAATAGCCTACTCTCAGAACTTTGGAGATATTAGGATAGATATAACCTTTTACTCTCTTCCTTTGTTGGAAGGGCAGGCATCTGTTGAGCATGAATATTGAGTATAAAAATATATCCAAAAACATGCTCCAATCCTGAAATAGAGTAACTGAGCATTAAATTCAGTTATCAGTCCTGACAGCGTATGGTGTGGCGTGACAGCGCACCAACACCTGACACCAATTGGTGGGGGATACCAAACCCAGGGATTTAACTCATGACTGTTCGCTGTTAAAAGAGCATTTTTCCGAAAGTGAAAGCTGAAAATATTGATAATATGTCGAGTTCGCGTAATCTGCAAGAAACTCACTTAAACCGTGCCCGCGCCAGTCTCAGACAGGCGCTATCTTGGTATGGCTATCTTCGTAAATCAGGACAGCTTTCATCTAACCCAGAATTGGCATCTTTTGTGAAACCAGAATTAGAAACTCTTAACTCCACACTCAACAAACTAGACTCTAACGTAATTAGAATTGCTGCCTTTGGTTTGGTGAGTCGTGGTAAGTCAGCGGTTTTAAATGCTTTGTTGGGAGACAAAATTCTGCAAACTGGGCCTTTGAATGGTGTCACTCAATGGCCTCGTTCGGTACGCTGGCAGCCCGGTAATAAGGTATTAGTAGAGTTAATTGATACACCAGGATTAGATGAAATTGAGGGCGAATCACGGGCAGACATGGCACGGGAAGTGGTGCGACAAGCTGATTTGATTTTGTTTGTTGTTTCCGGTGACATCACGCGTACTGAGTATCAAGCGTTGCTGGAATTAAGGCGATCGCAAAAACCTTTGATTTTGGTGTTTAACAAAATAGATTTGTACCCAGATACAGACAAGGCAGCAATTTACGAAAATTTGCAACAACTCGGTGCTGGATATTCCCAAGCAAAACCCTTGCTACCCGATGAAATTGTTATGGTGGCGGCGGAACCAGCACCAATGGAAGTGCGGGTTGAATGGCCTGATGGTAGCGTTACCTATGAATGGGAGACACCACCACCGCAAGTGGATGAACTCAAGCACACAATTTTGAACATTCTAAATCGCGAAGGCCGATCCCTTTTAGCTTTAAATGCACTCCTCCAAGCACGAGACGCAGAAGAGTCCATCGCCCAAAAAACCATTGATTTACGCCAACAAGAAGCCGAAGATATCATCTGGCAATTTACCAAATACAAAGCTTTAGCAGTAGCCCTGAATCCCATCGCCTTTTTAGATATCCTGGGGGGAACTGTTGCCGATTTAGCTTTAATTCGCGCTTTAGCTCGCTTATATGGGCTACCAATGACCAGTTATGAAGCAGGGAAAATTCTCAAAACGATTTTATTGAGTTCTGGTGGCTTACTTCTGGGAGAATTAGGTAGTAGTTTTGTGTTGGGTTTGGGTAAGAGTACAGCTGCGATCGCTAGCGGTGACAATCCCACAAATATTACAGCCTTTGCGGGTAGTGCCATCGCCCAAGCTGGAATCGCTGGTTATGGTGCATACTCCGTTGGTAAAGCCGCTCAAATCTATCTCGAAAAAGGCTGCACCTGGGGACAGTTGGGCGCTAGCAGCGTCATTCAAGAAATTCTCTCTCAAGTTGACCAAAACACAATTCTGTATCGTTTGCAACAAGAATTAGGGATGAAGTATTGAGAATAACTAATAATTGTTTCTCATTTGTTACCCTTTATAAGCGTTTATCAACTTCTATCAAACTCTTATGACAATCCATTGCAATTCCCAATCTGCAATGCAACATTGAGAACATGACTATCTTTGCTATTAACCGTCAACAATCAACAAACCGAGTGATTGTGAATTTCAAAGCGCGTTAGTTTAGCTTTTTTCAGCAAAGATCGCCATAGGGTAATCCCCACTTAAGTTTGCTAAAAGATTGCGGTGTTTACACCATTTGATTTTGGTAAGCATATCTAAACTGTAAATGTGAGTTTTCTAAGGTCATTAGAATCTCTGCCCTTGATTGATATCTTTGGAAACATCAGGTAACGACATGACAACAACCTTAAACGTAAATCAAACTGCTACAACTCTTGAGCAAGCTATTTTTGAAGCCATTAATGAAGCTCGTACAACCTGTGAGTTAAATGGCAGTAATTCTGCTAATTGTGCCGTCGCTTGGGATATCGTGGAAGAATTGCAAGCTGAAAAATCTCATCAACATCAAGCAGAACAACACAAAACCTCTTTGGATAAGTATTGCGATCGCCATCCTGATTCTGTAGAGTGTCTAATATACGACGTTTAGGAAGAAAGAATCCAGAATTCAGAATTCAGAATTCAGAATCAATTCTGTACGAGTCACTGATAAATCTTTAGGTTGAAATATCCACTAAATCTTGATTGCGTAAGGCTATGCGAAAGATTTAGTGGTTTTTAATTTATTCTGAATTCAGAATTTAGTATCAATTATGTACGAGTCACTGATAAATCTTTAGGTTGAAATATCCACTAAATCTTGACTGTGTAAGGCTATGCGAAAGTTATTGATTTTTAATTTATTCTGTATTCTGTATTCTTCTTAAACTAAATTTTTACTGCCGAATGCTGCGCGAAAGATTTAGTGGTTTTTAATTTATTCTGTATTCTGAATTCTGAATTCTGTTTTCTTCTTCAATTTTTCCGCAAATCAACTATTGCTAATTGAACGATTTGCTTAATTTCCTCTAAATCAAGCGATGGTGTTTCACTTTCCATCTCCAACCATAGGAGAAATTCTATATTTCCAGCCGGGCCAGTAATTGGCGACCAAGTTAAGCCTTTGTGTTTCCATCCTAATTTTTGAGCGGCTTGCAACACTTGGAAAATAGCGTCCGCTTGGTCATTAGGATCGCGCACAACTCCTTTTTTTCCCACACGGGATTTCCCGACTTCAAATTGTGGCTTAACTAACAATATAGCTTCTCGATTTGCTTGAGTTAGCTCCCATAAAGCAGGGAGAATTTTAGTTAAGGAAATAAACGACACATCCACCACAGCTAAATCGGGAATCGGGTCATTTTCACCATACAAATCATTTGGTCGTAGCTGTCGTAAATTGGTGCGTTCGCGCAAAATTACTCGCGAATCATTTCTTAAGAGCCAGTCTACTTGTCCATAACCAACATCAATACCATAAACTAGTTTTGCCCCAGCTTGTAATAAACAATCTGTAAAGCCACCTGTAGAAATTCCCCCATCCAAACAAACGCGTCCAGTGACGGGAATGGCAAACACTGTCAAAGCTTTGGAGAGTTTTTCACCACCTCTAGAAACAAAGGGCGATCGCTCTTTAATATTGATTTTAGCTGTTATATCAACTTCTGTACCTGGTTTATCAACTATCTGCTGATTAACAGTAACTTCCCCCGCCTGAATTAACCTCTGTGCCAAGGCGCGGGAAGTACATAAATTTAAATCTACTAATAATGTATCGAGTCGTTGTTTAGCCAATTGACACCAAAGTAAAGGGGACTGGATATTCAGGATTAGGGAATGGGTGCCAAATCAAAAAGACAATTTTCTAATTATTATAACTTGATTGTGCTGGTAAGATTAAATCTAAAGCACGATTAATAATTTCTTCGCCATTAACCAGCTTCTCTAACTCTTGGACTTCATAACGTCCTTCTTCAACTTCTAGAGAAGCCTCATCAATAGCGTTTAAATAAGCTTCCTCTAAAGTTTCCCTGAGTTCTTCTCGTGTCAAATAATAACCACCAGCTTGACGCCGCTTATTTTATCGCTGAATTTCCCGAATTGAATTCCGAATGGAAACTTCCCAAAAGCGAGTCGTGCGATTTTCAGCTTGTTGTTTAATTAGATGTAACAACAGAATCACTGCATAACTACGAATCGTCTTGATGATGTCATTTCGACTCATTTCCTCTCAATACTTGTCGGTTAAAGGGAAAAGGGGAAGGGGAAAGGGGAAAGAAAAAACCTTTAACCTTTACCCTTTAACCTTTTCCCCAGACCCAATGCCGAGTTAAAAATCGTTAACCGAGCAGTATTG
>Ga0314811_100191_pt1 | contig 10762 bp, 9 predicted proteins | sample STEome_7_FD_202340 | JGI IMG/M metagenome (GOLD analysis project Ga0314811, IMG submission 202340) | Metatranscriptome of soil surface biofilm microbial communities from soil inoculated with nitrogen-fixing consortium DG1, State College... ...
CTCTTCTCCCTAAGTTCTTGCCAAAAGTTAACCCCAATAATTCCAGATAGAGAAATCACCATAATTGCGATCGCCCAAAACCACGCTTCGTTCATCGCTCCCGCTTCCACAGCAAAATAAATTGCCATTGGGATTGTCTGCGTTTGTCCGGGAATGTTACCAGCCAGCATTAATGTTGCGCCGAATTCTCCCAAAGCACGGGCAAAGGCCAGGGTTGTGGCAGCTAAAATACCAGGTAGTGCTAAGGGTAAACTAATACGCCAAAAAATTGTCCTTTCGGTTGCACCAAGGGTTCTGGCTACTCGTAGGAGATTGCTGTCTATTTGTTCAAAGGCTCCCAGTGCAGTTTTATACATTAACGGGAAAGAAACCACTGTAGCGGCGATCGCTGCACCATACCAAGTGAAGACAATTGTGAAGTCGAAAGTCTGCATTAATTTCCCTACAGGGCCATTTTTCCCAAAAAACAGCAACAACAAAAAACCTACAACTGTGGGCGGTAAAATCAAAGGAGCAATAAAGATACCTTCAATCAAAGATTTTCCTTTACCACGATATCCCAACATCCAGTAGGCAGCAGCAATGCCCAAAAAGAAAGTAATAAATGTCGCAAGTAATGAAGTTTTCAGTGATATCCAAAGCGGCGATAAATCCAATGGCATAGTTGCGTAGGCAAAAATTAGCTCAACTAATCCCTAATTTACCAACTTTGGTTTCAAAAAGTTGGTAAAAGTTGGTAAATTACATCACAAACAATTAAGCAAATCGAATAAATCCGAAACAGAGAATATTTATCTTGGAGAATATGTCAGGACTAAACATATATCTTCTTTTATGGCGTCTACAGTGGAGCCTTTACCCCCTGTCTAGACAACTAAAAAAATATAGCACTGATATAAGTCCCAAGAAAAATTCTCAGAGGACATTAATTTATGGCTATCTACGGCACTTCTGGTAATGACAACCTCAACGGCACTGAATCTGCTGATATCTCCATTTTTGGCTATGCAGGCAACGATATCATTTATGGCAGAGGCGGAAATGACATCATTGATGCTGGAGAAGGAGATGACTATGTTTATGGCGGCGAGGGCGGCGATACCATACTAGGCCGTGGAGGCAAAGATTACCTGTTCGGAGATAACGGCAATGATGTTATCTACGGTGAAGCAGGTGATGACTTTATATGGGGTGGAGCCGGTAATGATATTTTACTTGGTGGAACAGGGAATGATACTTACATTATCTCTGCAACTGGAGATACATCTGACACCATTACTGAATATAGTAACCAAGGCACTGACACAGTTTTATCTTATACTAATTACACTCTAGGGGCTAACCTGGAAAATTTGACATTACTGTACGCGAATACTGCTTTCTATGGTGGCGGCAACAACCTTAACAATAAGATTACAGGAAATGATTACTCAAACTACCTAAGTGGTTTCGGAGGAAACGATTACATCGAGGGTAAGGGCGGGAACGATTCTATCTATGGTGATGATGGGATTGACAATCTCATTGGTGGAGCCGGTAATGACTCACTTTATGGTGGGAATGATAATGATGTACTCTTCGGTGATGAAATCACTAATGGTAGCGGTACTCCTGCGGGTAATGACCACCTGAGTGGTGGAAATGGTAATGATTTGCTTTACGGTGGACGGGGAAATGACACACTCGTTGGTGGAGCAGGCAATGATTTTCTCAGTGGCTACGGTGGTAGTAGTGGTGAAATCGATAGGTATACTGGCGGTACTGGGGCAGATACATTCAGCCTTGGTTACAATGGTTCCTTTACCAACATCGACTATTTGAGCAGTGGATATGCCATCATCACAGACTTCAAGCGGTCAGATGGCGACAAAATTAGAGTCGGCGGTAGTCTCAATAGCTACACTCTGCAAAAAACCTCAAATTTCAGTGGTGGCGCAGCCTTAGATACCCTCATCTATAGAAATGGCGATTTAATTGCTGTGGTGCAAGATACTACAAACGTATCTACTGCTTTAGACTTTATTGCTTAATTATTGTTGGGTTTAGTTGTTTAGCCTATGGAATTTGGCTAAGACAGTTCTAAATCATACAAATTTTAAAATCATGTAGAGACGTTGCATTGCAACGTCTCTAAAAAATTGCATTGCAACGTCTCTAAAAAATCGGGGATATTAGCGCTATTAGTCCAGTTTTGTGCTGTAGGCACTAAAACCATAAGCCAAAGTTGCTTTTAAATTAGCTGGTGGTCTGAGACTTTGATTGATAGCTTTAGCAAACGGGATCTTAATTCCCTTAACAGTTTCCGGGAGAATTGCATATTCTTCGGTTGGTTCAACTATATACTCTGGGCATTTAGTTTTCATCCCTGCATTTGCCAACATTTCCTCTATTTCCGCAGTTGAATATTGCTTTAAATAAACTGGATTTCTCGCAAATGGATTCAACTTTCTGATAAAATTGTGGATGATATGAGAAGGGCAAGACTTATTGTGAAATGAATGATTAAAAACAAAAATTCCACTAGGTTTGAGTACACGAGATATATCTGCCAATAAATTTCTTAATTGCGCATCTGGTATATGCATAAATACACAATTAGAAATTACCAAATCTATAGAATTATCTGCTAAAGGTAATGTTTCAGCAGAATTACAAATTATATTAAACTCCGCTTCTGGAAAAAAATCGTACTCTTGTTTGACTTTAATTAAACGCCGCAATAAAGTTTCCGAAATATCAATACCATAATATTTTTTACATCTCAAATTTTTGGCTTTAGAAAGATGTAAAGGTGCGCGACCATAGCCGCAACCAATTTCCAGAACTGAATCAACAGATTTATTCAATGGGAATTTATTCCAAGTACCTCCAGGAGTACCAGTTAGCAGAGTGTAATCTTGTTTGATGGGTGATTCATCTGCCAGTGCTTCAATTTTTTGGGAGCCATAATATGTTTTACCAATTTTATCCCAGGTTTTTTTGTGTTGAGTACTGTTCAAATCTTTGTAGTCACTGGGAAAATAAATACCATCTCGTAATTCATAGTTATCCAAACTGAATTTTACATTTGCTAATTGAGTCATTAGGATTATTCCCCATAAATAATTAAATCTGTTTTCTGTTATACTCTCAACTCAGCATTAACCGCAAGGAGTTTTTACTCAATTGGTTCTCCTCATTAAATTTCCAATTTTGCGGAAACTTCGGAATTTAGGGCTGTAGCAAAATATCTGTTGCCACTCCCTACTCCTTATTCCCCAATCCTACGGAGAAGCTACGCTATCATAAATTCTTGGACTGGAAGAATCGGAGGCAATAATGGTAGAAGAGTCACAACAAAAACGGGTGGTAGTTGTTGGTGCAGGTTGGGCAGGTTTAGGAGCAACTTACCATTTGGCAAAACAAGGCTATGATGTGACACTTCTAGAAGCAGGTTCTTATCCCGGTGGACTGGTGGCAGGTTGGCAAACACCCAGAGGAAAATCTGTAGAAGCCGGTATTCATGGCTTTTGGTATCCTTACAAAAATATTTTTTCCCTCGTCAATGAATTAGGAATTAATCCTTTTACTACTTGGACTCGTTCTTCCCAATATTCCCCTGCGGGGTTAGAAGTTGAATCACCAATTTTTCAAGATTTACCACGACTCCCAGCACCTCTGGGAACTTTTCTCTACACTCAATTTAAACGGCTGCCACTAATTGACCGCCTGAGTGCTTTAGCTTTACTTTATGCTGTTGTTGATTTTGATAATTCTGATGCGGCTTGGCGGCGTTATGATTTTGTTACTGCTCGCGAATTGTTCAAAGACTTTAATGTTTCTTCCCGACTTTACCGCGACGCTTTTGAACCAATGTTATTAGTGGGTTTATTTGCCCCTGGCGAACAATGTTCAGCGGCGGCAACTTTGGGGATGCTTTACTATTTTATTTTGGCTCATCAACCTGATTTTGATGTGGTTTGGTGTCGGGGAACTGTGGGAGAAAAGATATTTCGTCCTTGGGTGGAACGTATTGAAAAAGCTGGGGCGCGAGTATTACCGAAAAAGCGAGTTACAGATTTAATTGTTGATAGTAATCAGCGAGCAAAAGCTGTGGTTTGCAGCGATGAAGTTTTTGATGCTGATGCTGTGATTTTTGCAGTAGGAATTACAGGTATAAAGAAAATTGTTTCCAGTAGTCCTAGTTTACAAAGTCGTGAAGAATTTCGGAATTTAAGCAATTTGGGAGCAATTGATGTTTTAGCAACGCGGTTATGGTTCGATCGCAAAATTGATATTCCTCGTCCTTCTAACGCTTGCTTCGGATTTGATGCAACCACAGGCTGGACATTTTTTGATTTAAATACCCTACATGATGAATATCGCCACGAACCAGGAACGGTAATCGAAGCCGATTTTTATCACGCCAATCAATTTCTTAATTTGAGCGATGAGGAGATTTTACCAATAATTCAGCGTTATTTAGCAACTTGTATCCCAGAATTTCGCAAAGCAAAGCTAATCGATAGCAGCGTAATTCGCCTACCTCAAGCAGTGACTCACTTTGCCCCCGGTAGCTACCGTCACATGTTACCAGCCAAGACCAGTTTTGACAACGTGTTTATGAGTGGAGATTGGATTGTTAACCGTCACGGTTCCTGGTCTCAAGAAAAAGCTTACGTTACTGGTTTAGAGGCAGCGAATTTAGTGGTGTCTTATTTGGGAGAAGGACAACCATCTGAGATTTTACCAGTGGAAGCAGATGAAGCCCATATCCAAGTGGCGCGATCGCTCAACCAAACACTACGCGATTTTAGCAAATCCATTTTGCCTGAATTTTGGTTGCCGTAGCTTTCAGGGATATACAAGGGACTGGGGAGATGGCTTCACCAAGGGAAAAGGGGAAAGGTTAAAGGGAAAAGGAGGGATCTTTTTTTTTCTTTCCCCCTTCCCCTTTGCCCTTTGCCCTTTTCCCCATGCCCAATGCCCCATTCCGTGCTAATCCTGAATTATTAATTGTAATCTAAATTCGGTAAGCTAAAGAAAGTTATTGCGATAACATCCTTATAATGTAAATCAAATCACATAAGCTTATGGAGCCAGACTCTTTACAAACCGAGGTGATTCTCACGCATCCGCGTGAGTCCCTCGGTAGAGTGCAACTTGATTGGACACCCCAACCTGGAAATTATCTCGATTTTGAAGGTAAAACCTACGCGGTTCTAGAACGCCGTCATCGATATCAACTTAAAGCAGGACGCTACCGTCTGCATAATATTGCCATTTATGTGCAGTCTGCAAAACGACCATCTGAGAAAAGTTTGGTGGAAGGACGTTGGGTAATTGGCGATGCAACTTGTTGCTACAATGCTCACTCAGAAATCATTCGCTGTGCAGTCAACCCAGATGGCCCTTGCGAATCTTGCCGCTTTTATGAAAAGTTAGGAGCGATTTAATTTTAGATTTTAGATTTTAGATTTTCCTTTAATCCAAAATCCAAAATTCAAAATCTAAAATTGTCAACTTCTCAACTCCCCATCTCAAACACTTCCCCCACTGTTAATCGACTACCATTAACAAAGTCCCATCCGGACTGGGGACGTTTACCAGCTAGCTGAACTTCTCGCAACAGCAACAAACCTTCCCCAGTCTGGACAATTGCCCCAATTCCTTTGGCAATACTGACTATAATTCCTGGTTTCTCTGATATATTTGACAAATCAGGCGACTTATGTAATAACTCTTGGAATTCTGGTGGAAGCTGGCCATCGCTCTTTGTCGCTAGGGGAACAGAAGCAGTTATTTTTAGCGGTTTGTCACGAAAGATAGCTGTGCAATTGGGATAAAAGCCTCGAATTTGATTGTGTAATTCAATAGCACTTTTTGACCAATCCAAAACATAATCTTGTTTTTGAATCAAAGGCGCATAAGTAGCTTCATGATTATTTTGAGGTATTGGTTGAATTTCTTTACTTTCTAACTTCAATAAAGTTTCCACCAACAAATCCCCACCAATTGCAGCTAGTCTTTGAGCTAAATCTTGAGCATTATCAAGTAATTCAATGGGTGTGGTAGCTATTTGTAGCATTGCACCAGTATCCATACCCGCATCCATTAACATGGTGGTGATCCCAGTTTCCGTTTCACCGTTATACAAACACCATTGAATCGGCGCTGCACCACGATATTTCGGTAAAATCGAACCATGCACATTAATACAACCCAACTTTGGCATATTGAGGATTTTTGAGGACAAAATCTGTCCATAGGCCACAACAACAAACGCATCTGCATCTGATTGTTTGAGTTGATTTAATGTTTCAGTGTCTTTTTTTACCCGCTCTGGTTGCCATACTGGTAAATTATGAGCTGTGGCGATCGCTTTTACAGGTGAAGGAGTCAGTTTGTTTCCACGTTCTCGACGTTTATCTGGTTGGGTAACAACTGCCAACACCTCAAATTTACAATTATTTAATAATTTTTCTAAAGTTGGGACAGCAAATTGAGGAGTACCAAAAAATACGATTTTCATCACCTATTAATCGTTAATCACTAGTTAATGGTAAGTGCGCCCCTGATAACTGACAACTTTTAAGTTACATATTTCATAATTTGGTTGTTTGGTGGTAAGATATTATCGTATTTGTTAAAACTATAGACTGTTCGATTAACTTAAATACATTAAGTTAGCAACAATAAAAGTTCATAATCAACTGCATCTCCCTCTAGTAACCCTCAAAGGTCTACGTACTTAAGAGTGTATCTAGAGTATTAACTCTGTGTATATTGCTGTTGTGCTAATGATTGTGCTTAAATTTAGTACAAGTCTATTTTTTTAAGAAAGCACTGCGTTGCAAATATTTTTGTAATTTAAGTTGCAATTTCTAACTTAAAGTTGCTGGCAGCAGTATTTTCTGAGTATTATGTATTATGTGTCTGCTTTCCCAGCTTTCCACGTAACGCCTCACGTTTACCATTACCGGGGTCTGCACTGAATGTAGTGTGATAACTCTTCCTCGTTGATTGTTTCTAGCCATCGCTAGGATAAAGTTCAACAGTATAGCTTAAGCACTCTAACTTTACTCGATAAAGTTAGTCCTAAATTTAAGCTAAATAACCCCTAAAATATAGGCGCTTGTGGTATGTTCAAGTGTGTTTACACTGCAACTTATAGATATGTAGTAACTACTGAGTTATCAGCATAGTTACTATACTCGCATATTTTCGGAAAAAAATATTCAGTAATGTAAAAAGAAAAGGTGTGTATAATGAAACAAAAAAGTTGTAGATTTCCGCAAATAAAGAAATTATTTAGTAAAAGCTTTTAGTTTCTTGTTATACATATAGTTATCGCTTGCTCCATTGCTGCATAGGTATTGCTCCTCACATAAGCAACCGCCCCTCTAGAGAGTCTACAAATGCTTAAACCCCTTTTGCTGTCAGGATGGTTCCGCGCCCAACCATTTCTTAATTACGTTGTCGTTGTGATATTGATCGCACCCTTGTTAGGAGCATCCGGTCACTCGGCTCCAGTAAAATCAGAAGTAGTTAAACGAACTTCAATTACTGAAGAGTCGGAACCTGTGTCAAAGGAAATAGCTTTAGTTGGGGAACCTGAGATAGCTGAAACATTAACAGTAGATGGAGTCAACTCATCAGCAGAAGAAGTTGATTCTGTGCCAACACAAAGCAGCGCTATTCAGGCACCGCAAGTATTACCAGAGTATAAAGACTATAAAATTGAGTCTTTTGCACAACTAGATAGTTCTCTTGCAAGCAGTGATTTAAATGTTCCCGATCCTCTAGCAGAAGTAGAACTTGCACCATTAACAGATGTTCCTGTTGGTCAAATTAAATTAGTACAAAAACTCAAAGCTGCTCATATCAAATCTTTGAAAGAAGAAAAAATTTATTTGCCCAGAGAAAAACGTTTTACTGAATCATTGGCGGCAACTCAAATAGCACCAACTATTAAAGATCCACAACCAACCATAACAACGGAAATACCCAATAGTGAACCAGTTGATGAGTCCCAAGCAGAACAAATAGATCCCATCGGTAGTCCTCATCCTATTCCTTGGAAATGGATTACAACTACTCAAGAAGCTATTAGTTCTAACGGTGGTTCTGGAGTGCGTCATTACCGCAGCATTCCAGTAATTTCTCCAGATGGAAAATATGCTGTTTATAGCCGAGTGCAACTAGAAGTAAAACCCGAAATGTACAACAGCCGTGTCACCAGCGTTTTGTTTGTACAAGATAGGCAAACTAAGAAAATGTGGGTGATGGCTTCAACTACTCCTGTTAGCGATCCCCTATTAAAAACTAAAGCTCTCAAGGCGGTGTCAGCAGAAGAAACTGATACCACTGGTCAAATTGGGGTGTTAGTTCCTGTTAGTTGGTCAGAAAAAGGCGATCGCTTTTTGGCACGAAAATTTGAAGGCGTATTCAACACAGGTGATTCTACAGATAGCGCTGTGATTTGGGATCGACAAAAAAAATCACGCTAATGTCGTAGCTCCTGCTAATGAAGAACATGACGCAGAGAAAATCGCAGTGTTGTTAGGTTGGAGTAAAAGCCAACCCGATCATGTCCTATTTCGTGCAGGCGAACTGGGTGAAGAAAACTGGCCTTTGGTGAAAGTTGCTAACGATGGCAAGACCGTCACCACAACCGATGACGATCAACCTATTACTTTCGGAAAACAGGTTACAGAAATTTGGGCAGGACCACAAGTTGCTTATCGATAGTGAATAGTAAATCTGATAAAGGACTTCCAAGTACAAAAATATTCACGCATCATACTGTAAACTGTGAACCGTCAACGGTCAACAACCTAAAGCGGAACAATTTATTTTTTGGAGTTCCCTAAGCTCCCGTTGCCATCACAACTGACAACGGGAATTTTTTATAATTCTATAAAACCCTCCGTCGCAACTCTGGAAAAACCTTAGATACCTTATTCAAGACATAATCGCCGTAAGTTCCTTGAAAATCGTGAACGCTAGCGCCATCCCAGCGTTGTTTTTTGTCGTCATTTATCAATAACCCGTCTAATTCAATCCGCTTCACCTCAGCATTAAAATTTGGATCGAAGAAGAACGGGAACGAAAGGCGATGGCGTCCTGACAAATTTTGAACCCGATGGGGTGTAGAACGATATAAACCTCCCGTCATCCGGTCTAGCATATCGCCAATATTGCAGACAAAGGAATTAGGAATCAAAGACGCAGCAACCCAGCCCGATCTTGATTTCACCTGCAATCCACCTGAATCATCCTGCTTGAGAATAGTTAAAATACCGTAGTCTGTATGTTCGCCAACTCCCCATTTATCTTGGGAATCTGACGGTGATGAATCAGCAGGGTAGTTAAAAATACGGAATAATATTAGTGGGTCTGCTGTGTAACGGTCAGCAAAATAAGATTCTTCTAGTCCCAAACTTAGAGCAATGCCAGTCATGAGTGTGTGTCCTAGCTTGGTCATTGCCTCGATGTATTCAAGTACTGTCTCACGGAAAAATGGAATATTAGTCGGGAACAAGTTAGAACCATGCATGGGAGTATGATTTTGCACCAGTGGATGTTCTTCTCCCAGTTCTGCGCCAAAGTAAATACCTTCCTTTTGGTCGGGTTTACCAGATGTCAGTTCGTCTCCCACGGGGAAATATCCCCGCCATGCTTTACCACCCAAAGCCATACGGATTTTTAATTTAGTTTCTAAATCCTGGGCAAAAAATTGTCGGCTCAGTAGTTTTAAGCGTTGCTGTAAATTCTCGTCTACACCGTGTCCAACAATATAGAAAAACCCACACTCGCAACATGCTTGTTTAATTTGAGAAGCGACTGTGTGGCGTTCATCTGTTCCAGAAACCAAGGCGCTAATATCAACGATGGGAATCTGCGAAAACCCTTTATCCACAACTGGTGAGATTTTCATGTTGTTATCCTCCTCGCTGCGTGGAGTTTTAGGTTCGTATAAACACGATTATGGCGCACACAGACATTAGTCAAACAGCCCTACAATTTATTGTTTGTCAACAAAGGTGAAGTGTTTCCCCACTGTCCGCCAAATACAAATTCCTGCACAGGTTTGCGGGTACGGGGTGCTAATTCGCGATCGCGCAATCCATCACCAAGACTTTGTGGATCGCCAGGATAGCCGACTACTAGGGCTGTCACAGGCTCATAGTCATCTGGAATCTGGTATTGTTTTCTGGCGCTATCGGCATCGAACCCTGCCATCTGATGCACAGCTAAACCAAAAGCTGTTGCCTGAATTGTCAGGTTTTCAATTGCTAATCCGACATCGTGAAATGCATGTCGCAATGTCTTCCCTTCATCAGAGCGCACTCTAGCAACAGCAAGTATCAGCACAGGAGCATTTTTCGCCCAGCCTTGATTGAACTCTACCAAGGTATTGAGTAACTGATTATACTCTGTTTCATTATCTTTGGTGGCAAGGATAAAATTCCAAGGCTGATAATTATAAGAAGAAGGTGCCCAACGAGCCGCTTCCAGCAAGGAAAGTATTTTATCCTCCTCAACAGGGCTATGGGCAAAAGCTCTAGGACTCCAGCGACTGCGAATCAAGTCGTGTACAGGATATTCGTTGAGTGCCAATTTCTCCGTCATATGAGTGTATTTTCTCGTTAATGTGTGTCTGAATTGGCAGGTGTAAAATTTTCATACCTGCAATACTGAGTTGATATGTTGATAGGGGTTTTCAAACAGCTTCCAGCAGCGCGAAAACCTTTTTTTGGACAACAATTATAAATATTAC
>Ga0314811_100193_pt1 | contig 10738 bp, 10 predicted proteins | sample STEome_7_FD_202340 | JGI IMG/M metagenome (GOLD analysis project Ga0314811, IMG submission 202340) | Metatranscriptome of soil surface biofilm microbial communities from soil inoculated with nitrogen-fixing consortium DG1, State College... ...
TGATGATTCAGCTTTCTATTAAATGAAACCCGGCAACGGGATTGAAACCTTGATATTCAACCCATACCCCAGACTGGAAAACTTTCTATTAAATGAAACCCGGCAACGGGATTGAAACTGCCCAAAATATACCTTTTTTGATAGGGAGATTGAACTTTCTATTAAATGAAACCCGGCAACGGGATTGAAACTGAGCATTATCCAAAATGATAAATGCCGTGTTATCGTCAAGGCTTTCAATTAAATGAAACTTCTGGGCGCACAAATCATGGTGGAAAATTCGCTTATTGCCGTGTTATCGTCAAGGCTTTCAATTAAATGAAACCCGGTAACGGGATTGAAACAAAATAAAGAGTGCTAGATTTTCACTTAGCACTCTCAAGATTTTTAATTTATCTACTATTTTTGACCTTGATTAACTCTCTTTTCCAATTCAGCTTCAGCCTCTTCAATCGACATTAGTCTTGGATTTGGATTAGCAGCGTGCAAGCGATCGACATAAGTATGAAAAGCTTCAGTATTTTCCGGATTTTGCAATACGTAAGCTCGTAATTCAGCATCCGTCATGTTTGCAAAATTGGGCTGTGTCATTTTGTAACCACCTCCCCGTTAGGATAAATTTCTATCTCTATTGTCTCTTTGACTAACATTACTATGCGTTTTGTCCTTTCGTCCATTCGCACTAGATTTATTGGTCGCAGCAGATTGCTCATTCTCACCGACATACGGTAGAAGGATTTCAACTGCTCTGGCGTTGGCTCCATCTCACCTCCTTTATTATTCAGAATTTTTTCAAATCTCTTACCCTAAGCCTTCTGGGGTTTTGTATTTTCCCATAACTTAATTAGGATTGCTATATAATCATTATTTTGATTACAAAATTTCTTGGTAACACATCCTCAAAGCATGTCTTCCAAAAGTGACGGCAATTACAACCAAATGGCCTTTGCTCTGCAAATATTGAAACTTCTAGCCCAAAAACCGCGATCGCGTGAAGAATTAACAGAATTACTCTCAATATTTCTGGAAGAACACGGGAAATCTCCTGATAGTGGTGATGTGAAGCAAAAAATCACCCGCACAATTCGCAAACTCAGAGACTGCGGTATTGAAATTGCCAGTGGAACTCACAGCCCCTACAAACTACTTGATTCCAATTTCCCTGTCCTTCTCTCAACCCAACAGCGAGAAGCCCTGGCAATAGCCGCATATTTCCTTGGTGGCATGGGCTTTTCGGCGCAAGCAAGCCAAATTCAACGTATTGGTAACTTAACAGAATCGGATATTCCAGCGTTTATTAAAGTTGATTTTAGTCCGCCAGTTGATTATAGCGAGAATAAATTAGATATCATTGTTCGCCAACTCCAAGAACGCTTTCAACAACAATGTCGCTATACTATTCGCTATCAAAGTAAACCAGGAACAGAAGGACGAATTTGGGATATTGACCGTTCAGAATTGCGATTACATGACGGTCTTTTTTATCTATTTGCATTTATCCCCGACTGGCGTTCTTGGCGATTTGACCATTGGCATAACATCGACCAAAATCATATTTTTCGCTTAGATAAAATCGCCAGTGTTGGCGCTGCATCCAATACTCGTTGGGTATCTTGTGATTTTCCCACACTAAAAATTCGCTATCGCACCAGTGGTCAATTATCTAATTATCAACCCCGTCGCAAAGATGAAGTGATTATTTATAGCGACCCAGAAGGAAAATTTTCTGACATCGAAGCAACAGTAGATTATTGGTTTTGGTTTCGCCAGCGCATCTTAAGATATGGCGCTAACGCTCAAATTTTAAGTCCCCAACAGTTAGCTGATGAAATCAAAAAAGAGTATGAAAAAGTATGGGAAAAGTTTTGAAAAAGGGAGTAGGACATGGGGTATGGCGTATGGGGAGATGAGGGAGATAAAACTCCTAACTCCTAACTCCTAACTCCCCATCCCCAATTGCTAATTTACTACTTGGCTACCATGACTGCGGGGGTCATCTTGACTTGGCGTTGGTGCTACTGGGGCTGAGAATTTGGAAACTTGTCCGCTAGATTGACCGTAGGGAAGAGATGAACCAGTAACTAAAGCCTCTAAGTTGCTAGCCATGATTGTGCGGGGTTGATCGCCGATCGCCTGAGCAATAGTTTCACCACCAGGCTTTAAAAAGATAAAATGCGGAATCCCATCCACGCGATATTTCAACATCTCTGGCAACCATTTGGTATTATCCACGTTCAACATCACAAAATTTAGCTTGTCAGCATATTGTGTTTCTAGTTGAGCAATATCCGGTGCCATTTTTTGGCACACTGTACACCAATCAGCATAAAACTCCACTAGAGATGGTTTACCGTTGGTCATTGCTACTTCTAGCGGTGTGGAGGTTTCGCTTAATTTCGCTAGGGAAGCTGACGTTGTTTCAGTTCGCAATCCCAAGAAAAACGCAACACTCAAGGCGATGGCGACGATGGCAACTAAGAAGTTCCTCAAACGTTTCCCAAAGGTGGATTCAGACTTTTCGGGAGAATTCGTTGGTAAACCAGTACTCATAACAGAATTATTAAAACTTATTAAGTAGTCTCTTTCACTTTAGCAATTTGTGGGGAATTATCAAAAATCTCTTGTGTTTTCGTTTAGCTGACTCGAAGTGCTTCCCAAAAATATGGCACGTGCTTACAGATGCTATTAATCGCGTCTGTACGTGAGTAAAATTTTGATGATATCAAAGGTAGTTAGAATAGTTAAAAGTAGCAACACCTATTTTAATCATAAATCTAGAAGGGCAAATCTCTATGGTCTCAGCCACTAGTAATATAGGTAGCTTGAGCTTTGATACGTTTGTTGCAGATTATCTGGATGATGTACGCTACGAATTAATTGATGGAGAAGTAATTGACTTGGAACCCACAGGACTCCATGAACAGGTAGCTGGGTTAATTAATCGCAAACTCAATGTAGCAATCGATCTGCTCAACTTGCCTTGGTTCATTCCTATGAAATGCCTGATTCAACCATTAGGTCAAAATTCAGCCTTTAGACCTGATATTGTAATTCTCGATGGACAGGCTTTGGGGAATGAGCCATTATGGAAAACTGAACCAGTGATTACATTAGGTAAATCTGTCAAATTAGTAGTAGAGGTAGTCAGTACCAATTGGCAGAATGACTATGCTCGTAAGGTGGAAGATTACGAAGCTATGGGTATTTCAGAATATTGGATCGCAGATTATCTGGGGCTAGGAGGCAAACGCTACATCGGCTCATCTAAAGAACCTGTAATTACAATTTATCAATTAATTGATGGAATTTACCAAGGACAGCAGTTTAGGAGAACAGAACTTCTGATCTCCCAAACATTTCCTGAATTGAATTTGACAGCAGAAGAAATATTTGCCGCAGGTCGTTCAAGTTAGGTACTGGGCAAAACTTTTGTAACTCACAAAATTGCTCCAGTTTCTTTTAAATAAACCCGTGTAAATGGTTCATCTTCACCCAAAGTGTAATCTTCAATTAATCCTTTGCGGCGAATAGAAATATCGTTGCCTTTTCTAATCACCACAGTAGAACCATCAAAAACATCCCGCGCTAACATCATCTCAGTTTCGGTGGGATTTTCCAAAACTACGATGTTACTACGTTGGTAAAACATACCCTCTTGTTCTAATATCTCTTCCGGATATTCCGCAATCAACAAATCTAGTTTGGGATGACGCAATAAAGTTTGAACGTTGCTGTTGTAATTTTTGCTTAATACTTTTTTAGAGCGATTCACAAAAACTGCATCACGACAAACAGCGCCGATTGTCCAGTCGGAATGTTGCGAAAGAATATGGTCAATTGTTGTTTGCAGGTCTTCAACGGAGATTTGATTAAAGGTAATAATCGGTATCCTGGCATCTGTGCCAGACTCAAAAAACGTTTCTAAAATATGAGAAGGCACATCAACGCTTTCACCTTCAGAAGGTTTCAAATGCATCAAAATTCCTGGTGCAGCGTTAATTTCCAAGATTGCGAAGTTACTTGATTTCCAAGAATCTGAGAGATTTTTGGCAATCACATCAATACCCAAACATGTCAGCTGAAAGTGTTGGGCAATATCTTGGGCGAGGATAATATTATCATCATGAATGGTATTGGTTGCATTGATGCTCATACCCCCGGCGGAAAGATTGGCGACTTTACGTAAGTAGACGGTGCGCCCTTTCTCAATCACACTATTTAATGACAAACGCTGTTCGTCTAGATAAAGTTCCATTGCGTCGTCCACCAGGATTTTACTCATGGGGGAAGTGGGTGAATCTAAACGTGCGGGTTTGCGATTTTCTTGACGAATTAATTCCGCGATGGTTAGGTAGCCATCACCAACAACTGATGCGGGACGCCTTTCTGTGGCAGCAACGAATTTACCATTGACGCACAATAAGCGAAAATCTGAACCAGAGATGCTTTGCTCTACTATAATTCGCGTCACCTGGTCTTCGGGAATCGCTGCAAGTGCCCTTTTGTAAGCAGATTCTAGTTCTTTTGAGTCTTGCACGTCAGCCGTGACGCCAATTCCTTTGTGGCCTACCACTGGTTTGACAGCCACTGGGTAGCCAATTTCTCTGGCTGCTGCTAATGCTTCCTTTTCAGTAAAGACAATATCGCCTTCAGGTATTGGAAAACCCAAAGTTTTCAAAAATGCTTTACAGTCGTCTTTGCGGGTAGTAAATTCCGAATCTAGGTGGCTATCACGGTTAAATGTTGTTGCTACTCCCCGGACATGTTTTTTCCCAAAACCATATTGCATCAATCCTTCTTCCCAGAGATAAAATGCGGGAATACCTTTTTCCTGGGCTGTTCGCAATAGGGCGTAGACTGTGGGGCCGCCATAAACAGAGGCACGGAATCTCATTTGCAGCTTGATTAGCTGATCTTCAAAGTTGAAGTCTTCGTCTTGGGTAATGGCTTCAAACCAATCCCAAACAAAATAAACTACTTCTCTGGTTGTGCGTTCGTGTAGAGATTCGATACTAATTCGCGTGCATTTTTCGTATGGCTTAACACTCAAGTGGTTGAGGTGCAACTCCATATCCAACTTGCTGACTTGTGATGCCACTTGGGCGAATAGATGGGCATAGGATTCGTAGTTTTGGTGGCGCAAGTAGGGATAGCGATCGCCAATTCTCGAAATATAATCCTCAATAGGCAAAGGCTCTCTCAACTCAACTAGAGCAAAATCAAATACTAATGCCCCTCTATCTAAATAAGGGTTAGCTCCAATGTAATGCTTGAAGTTGAAAATATCGAATACATCTGTTCTTCTAGCATTAATGCGGACTAAATCGCTGCTTTTTTGTTGAACCATTGATTATGAACCTTTGGCTAAACACCCTGAAATTAAAATCCTAAGTTTGATTACTCGGATTTATTGATTTTTACAATTCACTAGTCAGAATACTTACAGATACCATCAACTCGCCTCTTCCTGAAAGGGGAAAGGGGAAAGGGTAAGGGGGAAGGGGGAAAGGGTAAGGGGGAAGGGGGAAAGGGGAAGGGGGAAGGGGTAATAGGCAATAGGCAAGAGGATTCTAGATTAAGTGTACTGAGTTTTTTTCAAAGCGAATTTTAATTGCAAATTACGAATTAACACGAACATACCCTAACGATATTATGAAGCATCTACAACTATCTCAAGGCATAATTCAATCTTAATCACATCAGCCAAAAAACATTACATTCAATTCATCCTGACGAATAATCAAATATACGACCTTTGAAAGGTGTAATACTTGAAGAATTATTTGTATAAACTATATACGGTATCAACGAATACGGTTTTGAGGAAACAGTAAGGTATGAATGGCACACAAGCTGCTCTAAGAAATGAAGTGAGGTTACTGGCTGAGGAAGCTTTTCACCGGAGGCTAATTTCTGGGCATGGAGATGGGCCAGACATCAAAGAGTATCAAATTGTCTACCAAGGGAAACCCAGACATCTCCCACTAGAACAAGCACGTCTTTTTTTGAGTAATTTGCTTTATAGGAGTCAAATTCATTAAATTATTCATCAGACGATTCGGGAATTAAATTTGAGGATTGATGGCAAATTTTTTTACACACACAATCAAATAGGAATTCTATCGCTAGAATAAAAATTAACGACTAAAGCTGCACAAAAAATCTGCGATCGCTAACTCAAATAACATCAATTATGCCTCTAGAAATATTTTCTAGAGGTTCTTAACGCACTGGGTAATTTAAGTATCTGCTAAAAGTTATTACGGTTGAGGTCGTTGACTGTTGATTGTAAACCATCAATTTTTTCACTTGCAAGTCACTGTTATTTAGCAAACAACAGACTTTTTGCACTCTTGTGGTCAAAGGGATACATCTTTATTGGGCAAATGGAAAAGACCAAACCCTCCCCCTTTCCCCCTTCCCCTTTCCCCTTTCCCCGACTTCTCTTAGAAGTCTCATCTTTCGATGTAATTTAAAAATCTTTTGGTCTAATTGCAATGACTAATTTTCATACTAGTTTTTTTCAGTAATCTTCCACAAGGAAGATATTATAACTGGAATTGTCATGGTTTATTGAAATTTATCTCCATCAAATCAGGGATCGTTATGATAGAAAGTAATCCGAAACGACAATTAGTAATTATCGGCGGAGCCGAAGATAAAGAAGGCGATTGCCAGATTTTGCGGGAATTTGTCCGCCGCGCTGGAGGTACAAAAGCTAACATTGTGATTATGACGGCGGCGACAGAACTACCGAGAGAGGCGGGAGAAAATTATATTAGAGTGTTTGAGCGATTAGGAGCCGAGCATGTCCGCATCGTTGATACAGAAACTCGCGATGATGCTTCTTCATCCACGGCATTGAAAGCTATTGAAAATGCAACGGGGGTATTTTTCACTGGAGGAGACCAAGCTCGCATCACCAGTATTCTCAAGGACACTGACATCGATGCGGCGATTCACAAACGCTATGCTGAAGGCGCAGTCATCGCAGGTACTAGCGCCGGAGCTGCTGTGATGCCAGATAAAATGATCGTTGAAGGTGACTCCCAAACTCATCCTCGCATTGAAACTGTGGAAATGGGGCCTGGTATGGCATTTCTACCAGGAGTCGTAATCGATCAACATTTTTCTCAGCGTGGAAGATTGGGACGCTTAATTTCGGCTTTAGTACTAGAGCCAGCTGTTTTGGGATTCGGTATTGATGAGAATACCGCAATGGTTGTCACAGATAGTCAAATTGAAGTCATCGGTGAAGGTGCAGTCACAATTGTCGATGAATCAGACGCTACGTATAACAATGCGGGAGAAATTTTGAAGGACGAATCCTTGGCCATTTGTGGAGCTAAGCTACATATTTTGCCACATGGCTTCAAATTTGACCTTAAAACCCGCCAGCCTATTCTCAATAATGGCTCTGTAGTCAATGTCTCTGTAGGAGTTAGTTAATTAACTGTGCATCACTCCTGTAGATAAAAAACGGCGATAGAGAGTTACTATTTCTTATATGTTAAGAATTAGTTAATAAACGTTTAATTCAGCAAAATACAGTCATTATAAAATACTGGGAAAATTCTAAAAGTTTCCCAGTTTTTTAGTATCGTAACTCAGTTAGTAACTTGACGATGAAAGCCATAATATTAGCTGCTGGTGTTGGACAACGCTTGGGGAAAGATGGGCAAATCCAACCCAAATGCTTACTGAAGTTTAACGGCAAATCTTTATTAGAGCGCCATTTGATATATCTTCGTCATTATCACATAGACGAAGTAGTAATTGCCGTGGGCTACCAGGCAGAAAAAATTCAGGATGAAATCAAAGCATTGGGAGCCGAAAACTGGGTTACTACAGTTTACAATCCTGACTATACTAAAGGTAGTGTTATCAGCTTGTGGGCTTTACGTCAAGATGTTGCTGCTGCTGATGATTTATTGTTAATGGATGCAGATGTTTTGTGCGATCGCCACATCATCGAACGGCTAGTAAAGACAAATATCGCCAATTGCTTTCTGTTGGATCGAGATTTTGAAGTGGGGGATGAACCCGTAAAGCTATGTGTCAAAGATGGTTATTTAGTGGAGTTTCGCAAACAAGTGGCTCTTACCCTGTATGATTTTGCTGGCGAATCCGTGGGATTCTTTCGTTTTGAAAATGCCATCGCCCGCCAACTCGCCAGCCGTACAGAACAATATATTAATAACGGACTGCACCACCAGCCTTATGAAGAAGTAATTCGTGATTTACTATTAGAAACTCCAGAAATATTTGGTTACGAAGATATCACTGGTTTACCTTGGATTGAAATCGATTTTCCCGAAGATATTCAACGTGCCCAAAACGAGATTTTACCCCAAATTGAAATGACATAAGAGAGAAAATCTTGCAAAATAATTGAACATTCATAAGTAAAACAGGTTTGATTCATAGCTATCAAACTGAGAGGATGTTTGAAAAGTCATGATTGATGTATCAAATATTTTTACCCTACCCTAACCCTCCCCTTATAAAGGGGAGCCACTGCGTTGGACGGGTTCCCCGGCTTGAAGCAAGTGGCGTGAGGGAACTAGATTTTATTGTTTCCTCCCTTACCAAGGGGGGATTAAGGGGGGTAATAAAAATCACAGTTAACCACTTTTCAAACAAACTCTGAGCTAAACGCGTTCATATATTGCCAAATAGAGTGAATAAATATTTAGCAATCATTCTTAATACTGGCTGTTCATCTAATTTGTCAAACCAAAGCAAAATTTAACCTCCTTATATCATGTTCGGCAAAATAATTATGATTAAATCTCACGCAAAGGCGCAAAGTTTTGATTATAACTAATTAGACAAACCTGATATTACATAGTAGACAAAGGGGGGAATTTAAAGTCAGATGCAGTTGAAATAAGACCCAAAAAACTTGTAAAAAAGGCGATTGAACGCGTCTCAAAAACCATATCAATTGAAACATAATTGCGCCAAATGGATATTCAAAAAACATCTTTGCTAACTCTTGCACAATCGGAAATCGAAAATTCAAAATCCCAAATGTCATTAAGTAAATTTTCTCAACTACGACAATTGTTAGAATCGCCTCAACTGGAATTCATCATGGAAGCTCACAATGGAATTAGTGCCCGCATTGTGGAAGAAGCTGGATTTAAGGGAATTTGGGCGAGTGGATTAGCTGTTTCAGCTCAATATGGCGTTCGAGACAATAACGAAGCCAGTTGGACTCAAGTTGTAGAAATGCTAGAGTTCATGTCTGATGTTACCAACATCCCCATTTTGTTAGATGGCGATACAGGTTATGGCAACTTTAATAACATGCGTCGCTTGGTGAAAAAATTAGAACAACGGGGTATTGCTGGAGTTTGTATAGAAGATAAACTTTTTCCCAAAACCAATAGCTTTATTAATGGTAGTCGCCAAGCCCTGGCTGATATCGATGAATTCTGCGGCAAAATTAAAGCTGGGAAAGATAGCCAAACCCATGCAGATTTCTGTATCATTGCCCGACTGGAAGCTTTGATTGCTGGTTGGGATCTTTCGGAAGCATTGCGGCGAGCTGAAGCTTACCATGCAGCAGGAGCAGACGCCATTCTGATTCACAGTAAATCATCTCGTCCCGACCAAGTGCTAGCTTTTGCAAAAGAGTGGGCGGGACGTTCTCCATTGGTAATTATACCGACCAAATATTACAGCACCGCCACCGATGTGTTTCGCAAAGCCCAAATTAATTTAGTGATTTGGGCAAACCACATGATTCGAGCTGCCGTTGCTAGTATGCAAGCGATTGCCCGCGAAGTTCAAGCCAGTGAAACTTTAATCAACATTGAAGATGACATCACCCCAGTCAAGGAAATTTTCCGCTTACAAGGAGCCGACGAACTTTTAGAAGCCGAAAAACGTTATTTTAGCAACGGACGCCATCATACTCAAGCGATCGTTTTAGCTGCTACTAGAGGACAAGAATTAGCAGGATTGACTTTAGATAAACCAAAAGTCATGTTACCCCTTGGAGGTAAACCCCTGCTGAGACTTTTAGTTGATAAATTCAAAAAACTTAGCATCAACGATATCACCGTTGTGGCAGGTTACAAAGCAGAAACTATCAACGTTGCAGGTACAAAAGTTATTTGTAACCCAGATTATGCAACAACCGGAGAATTAGCATCCTTAGCCTGCGCCCAAGACAGCTTTGCCGACGAAATGCTTATACTTTATGGCGATTTATTATTTAGAAGTTATATCTTGCGAGACTTATTAGAATGTCCTGGAGAAATTGTCGCCGTGGTTGATTCTGTCATCAACTGTAAATCAGTTAGCGGTTCTCCTGACTATGCTTATTGTTCAGTTCGAGATGACCTTTCCATCTTCGGACAAGATGTTAACTTGTTGCACATCTCCAAAGCCACCGAAACCCAACTGGGAAATTCCTGCGGACGCTGGATAGGAATGTTACGCTTACGCACTCAAGGTAGAAAATGGGTGAGTGAAGCACTCAATGAATTGCAAACGCGATCGGAATTTAATAATTTGGGTTTGCCAGAATTATGCAATTATTTAATCGAACAAGGCAAACCAATCAAAGTACTTTACATTCGCGGTAATTGGTTAGATGTTAATTCCTTAGATGACCTTGATTTAGCCTTTCAATTGAAACAATAGAGAATGGGGGATGGGGCATAGGGAATTGGGCATGGGGGGATGAGGAAGTTTGAGGTTTTGAACTAATGGTCTATCGCATTAA
>Ga0314811_100194_pt1 | contig 10671 bp, 9 predicted proteins | sample STEome_7_FD_202340 | JGI IMG/M metagenome (GOLD analysis project Ga0314811, IMG submission 202340) | Metatranscriptome of soil surface biofilm microbial communities from soil inoculated with nitrogen-fixing consortium DG1, State College... ...
AAAACATCTATCTTTCGATATAACTATTCAAGACTGTTAGTAAATCACCAAAAATAATTAAAAGTATTTATCAATTATCTTAACATTTCACCAATTATGGATAGCTGTAAGCTTTTAAAAACAAGAATTTCAATTGAAAATCATATGTATTAACTATGATTTAAATACAATTAATTAGCAACAAGTGTGGCGTAAGGGTAGGGGCGTAGGCTCTGCCTTCCCGCAGGGTACAGCCGTTCGCCCGTACAAATTATTGTATGTGAATCAATATTTTGGTGAATTGGTATTAAAAGTGGTTAGGAAAATGCTTGCTGCTCAATCTGTGTTCACACTCACTCTTGATGTTGCTTGATTTTTTATTAGTGCCAAACGATTTCCATTTCTTTTGTAGTCGAGATCAAACCAAGCTTTTCGTACAGACGTTTGCCGTCCTCAGTGGCGTAAAGACAGAGGCGTTTTGCCTCAGTTGTTTTGACAAACGTAATAATTTCCTTTAACACTAACGTAATAATTTCCTTTAACACTGCTGTAGCAATTCCCTGTCCTCGCCACATTGGAATTGTATAAACGTTCATAACGTAAGCTTCTATGCCTGAGAGATTACCATTAGAAGGAGGTCGTTGAAAAAATACCAAACCGCTAGTGGCAACAATTTGACTATCGACTTCAGCCACCCAAGCTAAAAACTCACCCGACGGTATTTTTTCGCCAAGATATTTTCTAATTGCTTGGGCTAATTTTGTGGTATCACAATCAGTTTTAATGTTACCCACCTCACGCAAAAGTTCGAGACGCAGTTGAATCAGCGTCTCTAAGTCCTGCAAGTTAGCTTGTCGCAAGTTAAACATCACCTTAGGGACTTCCAAGTAAAAATTCCATAGAAGATTGTTGACGGTTCACAGTCAACAGTCAACAGTCAACTCATTAACTGGAATAATTTATTTTTTGGAGTTCGGTTAATTAAGCCCGGACTTCAGCCACGGTGATAATTTTCTCATCCCGACTGAGTTGGATGATGTTTTCACCTTTGACATCTCTGCTTAAAATAGGCACTGTTTCCACAGGTATCCGCACTACCCGGTCTTTGTTTGTCACTAGGGCAACCTCGCTAGAGGCGATCGCCTTGAGCATAGCAGCTAAATTATCAGTTTTGCTGGTGAATTTTAGCGCCTGCGTGCCTAAATCCCCTCGATTAGCTCCTCTTAATTGACTGGCAATCATTCGCTTAGCATATCCTTCTTGAGTCACTAGCAATAGCTGGTCATCTTTGCTGACATTCACACAACCGACCATTTGCTGGTTTCTCAATAATCGAAATGCTTGTAAACCCATTGCTGTGCGACCCATGATTGGTAGTTGTTCGTCGTTAACGGCAAATCGCAATACTCGCCCACCAGAACTAGCTAAAATCAGATGCTCTCCTGGAATTGTGAACTGAGTAAATGACAATCGATCGTCATCTTTGAGCTTCAAAATCGTGATGCCACGACGAGTCAAATTCGTGAATTCTTCCAAAGCCAAACGCTTAATTCGTCCTTGTTTGGTGAGCAAAACTATTTGACTAGTTTCAAAATTTGTCGGTAGTAAAAAGCGGCTAATGACATCTTCTTGAGCACCTTGAGCAGTATTGCTGAGCATAGTAATCAGTGGTGTTCCCCGTGGAGAACGCCCGGTAGTCGGGGGAATTTCTCCCACCTTCACAGGGTAGACTTTACCGCCATTGGTTAATATTAGTAAATCTTTGTCTGTATCGGTCAATACAGTTTGGATCAGAAAATCATTGTCGTGCAGACCATTTTCAATTTTTGACTTTTTCCCAGATGTATTAATACGACGTACATAACCGCGTTGAGTAAACTCTAAAATCGCTTCCTGTGCAGGTTCAGAGGGTTTGAGGCTTTCTTCATCCTCCTCTGTTCCTCTGTTCCTCTGCCCCTCTGCCCCTCTGCCCTTGAGTTCCGGTGCTACAGTACCCTTTGGTTCCTCTAGTATTTTCGTCCGTCGGGCATCGCTGTATTTGCGCTTGAGCGATCGCAAATCTTTTTTCAGTGCCTTGAGTAATTCGTGGCGATCGCTCAATAATCTTTGTAATAAATCAATTTGCTGGCTGAGTTCTTCAAATTCGCGCTGTAAGTTTTGTTGTTCTAGACTAGTGAGGCGGCGCAAGGGCATAGCTAGAATTGCATCTGCTTGTACCTCAGTCAAATCCAGTCGGCTGCAAAGGTTGATTTTGGCGGTACTACCATCAGCAGCTTGGCGCAAAATTTCAATTACTGCATCCAAATTAGACAAAGCTTTGAGCAAACCTTCCACCAAATGCGATCGGCTTTGGGCTTTCTCCAACTCATAACTGTAGCGACGGTTGAGAGTTTGCTCTCTAAAACTTAAAAACTCCTGTAAAAGTTGCCGCAAACTCAACTGGCGGGGTTGTCCATCAACTATTGCCAACAGAATTGCGCCAAAATTACTTTGTAAAGCAGTTTGGTGATATAAATTTTGTAGAACTTCTTGGGGATTAGTATCGCGTTTGAGTTCAATTACCACTCGCATTCCTTCGCGATCGCTTTCATCCCGCAGATCGGAAATTCCCTGTAAGCGACTTTGATTTACTAAGTCTGCGACCTTCTCAATCCATCCTGCTTTATTCACTTGATACGGCAATTCTGTGACAATAATTGCCGTTCGTCGCTTGCTTCCCCTGGTGGCTGGAATTTCCTCCAAAGTCGCCAGTCCCCGCAGCACAATTCCACCTTTACCTGTGGTGTAAGCCTCGCGAATTCCCGATTGACCAACTATTTCGCCGCCAGTGGGAAAATCCGGCCCTGGAATTAACTCGAATAACTTTTCATCTGACAAATCTGGAGTGTCGATTAAAGCAATCAACCCGTCAACTACTTCCCCTAAATTGTGGGGCGGAATATTCGTCGCCATCCCCACCGCAATACCAGAACAGCCATTAAGCAACAGAAATGGCAACTGAGCAGGTAACACCGTTGGTTCTTGCTGGGAATTATCGAAATTACCAACAAATTCCACCGTTTCTTCGCCAATTTCCGCCAGCATTCCCTCATGACTAATAGGTGCAAGGCGCGTTTCTGTATAACGCATTGCAGCTGGTGGGTCATTATCAACGCTACCAAAGTTACCGTGTCCCGCCAGTAAAGGATAGCGGCTAGAAAATTCCTGCACCAGTCTGACTAATGCATCGTAAACCGCTTGATCCCCGTGGGGATGGTATTTACCCAGCACATCACCCACTACACGGGCACATTTGCGGTAAGGTCTATCCGGTAGCAAACCAAGTTCGTGCATTGCATACAGAATGCGGCGATGCACTGGTTTTAAGCCATCACGCACGTCTGGTAACGCTCGCCCGACAATCACGCTCATGGCATATTCTAAGTAAGACCGTTGCATCTCCGTGTGCAGGGCTGTTGTAATGACCTGTCCCGTTGAGAGAAGGTTTAACTGTTTTGCCATGAGTTTTTTCCCTGAAATTTAACTACACAAAAACCGATGAAACTCAATATTCCAGCTACCACAGCATAACGGATGAAATGGGATTACTGACAAAATTTTGATAGTCAGATAAGAAAAAGCAGTAGTATCATCCTTGATGACGAGGCTCTTGATTGACTATTAAAAAGAAGGCAGACGAATATAATCTACATACATTTAGTAGCCAGGATATTTACCATGATTGCATTTCTTAATTTGAAATTTTGGGCAAAGTATGAGCGAACCTTGGTGATGGCTGTGCCCAACTCAAAGACAAACAGACGCCAGTTAAAATCTATAGGAACCCCAAAACCAGACAAACCAGGATATCAACACAATAAAGTGGCTCAAATTTTCCACAATAATTTTGAATTTTGCCAAAATTTTGTAACTGGCTGAGTTCAGAACTTCTCCTATGGTCGCCGCTAGATGTAGCAATATCCCAAAGGATATGGTTAGCGCTCAAAATTGTCCAAGACCGATTTTTGAATTCCCACCTCCATAACTAAAATTCTCATGAAAACCGTTTTAATTGTCGAAGACGATCTCATTAATGCTCGTGTTTTTTCCAAAATTTTGTCCAAGCGCGGCGGCTTGGGTGTCAAACACACCGAAAATGTGGAAGAAGTAATAAAAATTGCCCAATCTGGAGAAGCAGACTTGATTTTGATGGACGTTTCTCTGTCAAGAAGTGTTTATCAAGGCAAGTCTGTTGATGGCATCAAGATTACACAAATGTTGAAATCAGACCCAAAAACCGCAAATTTACCAGTTATTCTGGTGACAGCCCACGCTATGGAAGGCGATCGCGAGAACTTTCTCAAGCAAAGTGGTGCTGATGGCTACATTTCTAAACCAGTTGTTGACCATCAACAGTTTGTTGAGCAAATCATCACACTGCTACCCACAGACAAAGACTGAATACATCGCCACTGATTTCCACAATACTCACTCAATAATCTTTTTGACCGATTAGTTCCTATGTTTAATTAAGTATATATGTACTATAAGCAGGTGCTTTTCGGCAAGTGGTAATAAAAATTGGGCATTGGGCATTGGGCATGGGGCATGGGGCATTGGGCAGAAGAGGCTCCAGGTGCTCCAGGTGCTCCAGGGGCAGAGGGGAAAAACTCATCTCCCCAGCTCCCCAGCTCCCCATCTCCCCATCTCCCCAACTCCCTCATCTCCCCAGTCCCCAGTCCCCAGTCCTATTGCGTAGGCCGTTGTTCAGAAACTGATGAGCTTCCCCCTTGTTGTAGAGCTGATTGAATACGAGGTAATTCTAGGAATTTTTTCGTATCAGATAGTAAGCGATCGCCCCAGAGATTTTCTTTGAGAAAATTCAAACTACCATAGCGCGGATCGATACGGAGTGCGGCTTCTCCGAGGCTGAGTCCTTGTTGGCTATCGCCTTTGGTATAGAGTGCCACTGCCAAAGCTAGTAGAGGTTCTGCGGCTTGTTTATCAAGCTTGACAGCCGATTGCCATTGCTTAATGGCTCCTGAAATATCACCTTGTTCGTAGTTGATTAAACCTATATTGTTAATAGCCGGCCAGAATTTTTTATCCTGAGTCACAGCTTGATTGTACTGAGCAATGGCATCTGGAAATCGACCCAACAAAAAGTAAGCATTACCCAAATTAAACAATCCTTCTGGGTCATTAGGTTTTAACTTCAAACCGTCTTGGTAATTAACAACAGCTTCCTGGTACTTTTGCTGTTGAAAATTAGCCGATCCTATAGCAAAGAGAATATCAGCATTTTTGGGATTGAGAGATTGAGCTTTTTTTAAGGTGGCGATCGCTCCGTCAAACTCTTTGGTTTGTAACTGCAATCCACCCAAGAGTAACAATACTTTATCGTTATTCGGAGCTAATTGAGCAGCCAGCCGCGCTCGTGGCAAAGCTAAATCAACCTGTTGAAACTGAGCTAACTGAGCCGCTTCCTGCGCCAAAGTCAACCCCTGCTTTTCTAGCTTTGCTGCATCTAGTTGCAGTGTATGGGGTATTAATGCCTGCCCGTTAGCGGCTTTTGGTACACTCCACAAACTACAGACAACCACAAGAAAAATCAAATAAAAATGTTTAGGCACACTACCGCCTCTAAGCCACTAATCAAAGAATCTTTCAGCTAGCTTAAACCATCTCCGCTGTAGACGGCAGTAAAATCTTGGATTGGGCATGGGGCATGGGGCATGGGGAAAGGGAAAGGGGTATGGTTCGACAAGCTCACCAACCGGGGAAAAGGGGAAAGATTAAATTTATTCCTTTTCCCTTTTCCCTTTAACCTTTTCCCCTGCCTCTCCCTTCCCACTCCCCATTACAAAAACTGATGACTTTGGTCATACACCAGCCTGGAATTACTTGTGACTTTAGTCCTACATCAGTTTGGACGTTTTGATCGATAATTATTATGTATGAATTTATACGAGGTGTTAAATGTTATACATTTTACAGCGGATTTAAACTTGATAAATTGCAAAGTTTGGGTTTGGTAACCAGACATTAAGCTTGTTTAGGTAACTCCAAAAAATAAATTATTCCGCTTGGGGTCGTTGACTGCTGACTGTCAACGGTCAACAGTTAACAGTCTTCTGTGAAATATTTTTTTACTTGGAAGTCCCTTAATTTGTGAAATTTGCTGTAATACCAAAACAAAACAACTGTCTAACAATTGTCGAATCACAATCGAAGCACAAAGGAGTCAATATCATGTTGAAACAAAACTGTGCATCTATAGTCTTAGCTGCGGCGGCCATCACTTTTCCCACTTTGTTGAGTGTGCCTGCAAATGCCCAAACAGAAGTGTACGTGATTGCTGACAGGGATCGCGATTGGAATCGCGATGGCAGACCCAATTCTGTAGAAGTCAGAACGATTCCAAATCAGGGTTGGAACCGCGACGGTAGACCCAATCCCAGAGAAGTGAGAAATCGCTCTAACTGGGACAATTGGAATCGCGACGACAGACGCAATCCCAGAGAAGTGAGAAATCGCTCCAACTGGGACAATTGGAATCGCGACGACAGACCTTATGTTAGAGTGGTCAGACTCGGTAATGGCGACATTAGATATCCTAATGGCCAAATTATTCCTGCTAGAAGCATAGCCAGACTACGTAATCAAGGTTACTTTAGACTTCCCAATGGGGATATTCTACTTCCCAGCCAGGAAATTGTTCCTGCTGGAAGATTGGTAAGAGTGCGTGATGGTTATTTCAGACTTCCTGATGGACTAATACTGCAAATTAACCTTTAAAACACTAAAAACTCAAAATAATTGTCAGTATGGAGCTACCAGGCTATAGTTTTAGCCGTGAAGAACAGCTCGGTAGCCGTTCCTTCTAGACTTAAACAAATATGCAATTTAATACACAAGACTCTGTAGATTCACCAGTTGTGGTTCCAGAGGTCAAGAAAAAAAAGGGCAACAAAAATTGGCTTTCTTGGTTACTCGTTTTTGCTTTGTTTGGTGGTATTGGTTACGGAGTTTATTACCAAGTAGCCGTTGCTCCACGTCAAGAAGCTAGACGCCGCGTCTTAACAAGACCTGTACAAAGGCAAAATTTAGTAATCAAAGTATCGGCAAACGGAGAGGTCAAGCCTGAACGGTCAATTAACCTCAGCCCGAAAAATTCAGGCGTACTTAAAACACTATTGGTGAAGGAAGGAGATATCGTCAAACAAGGGCAGATTTTGGCTTACATGGATGACTCTAATCTGCGGGGACAACTCACTTCTGCTCAGGGGCAATTGGCACAAGCCCAAGCGAATCTGCAAAAAGCACAGGCAGGCAATCGCCCCCAAGATATTGCTCAAGCACAGGCACAACTCGATGAAGCTGAGGCGAATCTGCAAAAGGTAGTAGTAGGTAATCGCTCTCAAGATATTGGCCAAGCACAAGCACGTTTACAAAGCGCTCAAGCAAACTTGACCAGAGCAGAAGATGATTTCCAGCGCAATCAACAACTTTACAATGCACGGGCTATTTCTCTTCAAAGTTTAAATCAAATCCGTGCGGACAAGGATAGTGCCCAAGCTGCTGTTAATGAAGCACAGCAGGCACTAGCTCTACAAAAAGCTGGGTCGCGTCCAGAAGATATCGAACAAGCACGAGCTGTGGTCAACCAAAGACGACAAGCTTTGGCACTCCTCAAAGCCGGAACCCGCCAAGAAGATATAGACGCAGCTCGCGCCCAGGTAACATCTGCTCGCGGTTCGCTGCAAAACATCCAAGCCGAAATCAATGACACAATTATTCGCGCTCCTTTTGATGGCGTGGTGACGAAGAAGTATGCTGACCCTGGGGCTTTCGTAACTCCCACGACTGCCAGTAGTGAGATATCTTCTGCTACTTCTTCTTCAATTTTGGCTCTGGCTTCCACCAATGAAGTCGTCGCCAATTTAGCCGAAACCAATATTTCTAAAATTAGCGTTGGTCAGAAAGTTACTATTCAAGCAGATGCCTACCCAGGAAAAATCTTTGAAGGGAAAGTTAGGCAAATTGCCGCCCAATCTGTAGTGGAACAAAACGTTACCAGTTTTGAAGTCAGGGTGTCTCTTTCAGACCCTGAAAGAGTACTACGGTCTGGGATGAATGTAGAAGCAGATTTTCAAGTCGGTGAAGTAAAAAATGCCCTAGTAGTGCCAACAGCCTCAGTAGTCCGTCAAGAAAACGCTACAGGTGTGTATATACCAGGAAACAACGGCAGACCCGTGTTCACTCCCATTGAGACGGGCGTGACTGCCAATAACTTTACTGAAGTGAAGTCTGGATTGACAGGAAATGAAAGGGTATTGCTGAGTTTCCCACCAGGAGCGCGTCCCCAATCTACACCAAGAGGTGGAGTTTTTCCAGGCCTTGGTGGTGGTGGCGGTGGCGGTGGCGGTGGCGGCGGCAGAGGAGGCCGTTCGGGCGGCGGTTCTCCCTAAAGTGAGTTTGAAATAGAACCTTATGTTTAAGATATTTAAGGGTTTTTACAAAGCTAAAAATACTCGTACAGTGCCGCTGTCAGAAATATTGTCGATGGCAGTGGAAACACTATGGAGTAATAAATTACGCACAGGATTAACGATGTTGGGCGTAATTATTGGCATTTCCTCAGTCATTGCGATTACCTCTGTTGGTCAAGGCGTACAAAAGGGAGTCGAACAACAGATTCAAGCTTTGGGTACAGATGTGCTGCAAATTTTGGCTGGTGCAGCTAGAAGCGGGAATGTCCGCCAAGGAATAGGTTCTAGCAGCACCTTGACTTGGGAAGATGCCCAAGCGATCGCCACAGATGCGCCATCAGTTCAACTTGTTTCTGCGTACCTGCAACGAAGTGCCCAAGTTGTTTATGCAGGACAGAACACCTCAACAACAATTTATGGTACAGATTTAAACTATCCAGAAGTGAGAAATACTCACCCCCAGCAAGGGAGATATTTTACTCAAGCAGAACTTAATGGCGCTGTCCAAGTTGCCGTTCTAGGCCCTACAGTGCAACGCACACTTTTTGGACAAAGTAGCAACGTTATTGGCCAGAGAATTCGCATTCAGGGAGAAGCTTATGAAGTCATTGGGGTGATGGAACCAAAAGGTTCTCAAGGGCCGATGGATCGAGATGACCAAATTTTTATTCCTCTAACTAGTATGTCGGCAAGACTAGTTGGTAATAATGCTTTAGTGGGGGTTTCTGTAACTGGAATTTTAGTCAAATCAGCGAATCAAGAAGATTTAGAAGCAGCTCAGTTTCAAGTCACTAATTTATTACGTCTGCGGCATAATATTTATCCGCCCCAAGCTGATGATTTTCGGCTAACTAACCAAGCTGATATTGTTAGTACCTTCACCAATGTTGTGGGTTTATTTACAGTGATGGTAGTGGCGATCGCTGGCATTTCTTTAGTAGTTGGCGGCATTGGTATTGCCAACATCATGTTAGTTTCTGTAGTGGAACGCACGCGAGAAATCGGCATTCGCAAAGCCGTAGGTGCCACCAGATCGGCAATCCTCAATCAATTTTTAGCAGAAGCGATCGTTATTTCCATTGCAGGCGGATGCATTGGTATGGTTGGTGGTATCATAATTGCTTATGCAGCAGCAAATATTTTTAAATTTCCATTTGTAATTTCTGTATTATCAATTATTGCTGGATTTGGGCTATCAATAACCGTTGGCTTAATCGCTGGAGTTATTCCCGCACGCAACGCTTCAAAATTAGATCCAATTATCGCTTTACGTAGTGACTAATCGTATTTTGGATTTTAGATTTTAGATTTTGGATTGTCAAACAGGAATTACAAACCATTGCTAAATAAACTGGGATTAAAATTTATAGTTTGTAAGTACAAGTTTATTTGTGAAAAATTAGCAATCAACAACTAACTATTGATTAATTAAAAATTAATATGCCAACGATGATTTGGATGGAATCCATTACTAAGACATACCATTTGGGAGAAATCAGCGTTCCCATACTCAAAGGTATTCAACTTTCTATTGAAGAAGGAGAATATGTCTCGATTATGGGTGCATCAGGTTCTGGTAAATCCACACTCATGAATATTTTGGGGTGTCTGGATAGACCCACAACAGGACACTATATTTTTGAAGGTAGAAATTTGACAACTTTTGATGATGATGAATTAGCTTATATCCGCAATCAAAGGATAGGTTTTGTTTTTCAACAATTTAATTTATTAGCACGGGCCACAGCATTAGAAAATGTGATGTTGCCAATGGTTTATGCTAACTTACCCAAAGAAAAACGCCGCGAAAGGGCATTGGAAGCCTTAGAAAAGGTAGGACTAGGAGAACGCATTTCAAACCGTCCTAGTCAACTTTCTGGCGGACAACAACAACGGGTAGCTATTGCTCGCGCTTTAGTCAACCGACCCGCATTAGTTTTGGCAGACGAACCAACAGGAGCTTTGGATACTGAAACTTCCTATGAAGTGATGAATTTATTGACAGAACTAAATCAGCAAGGCATCACAATTGTAATTGTCACTCATGAACCAGATATCGCAGCTCAAACTAAAAGAGTTATTCGAGTTCAAGATGGTTTGATTGTAGGTTAGGGCATGGGGAAAGGGAAAGGGGTAAAGGGGAAAGGGGAAAGACTAAATTTATTCCTTTTCCCTTTAACCTTTAACCTTTAACCATCTCCCCATCTCCCCCATCTCCCCA
>Ga0314811_100200_pt1 | contig 10512 bp, 11 predicted proteins | sample STEome_7_FD_202340 | JGI IMG/M metagenome (GOLD analysis project Ga0314811, IMG submission 202340) | Metatranscriptome of soil surface biofilm microbial communities from soil inoculated with nitrogen-fixing consortium DG1, State College... ...
ATTACTAACAACTCTGCAGACACCCCCCCCGGTTTTTGTCAAACCCAAAACCCACCCCCCCCCGCTGGGGGGGTGGGTTTTGTGGGGTGGGTAAAAACGGCTGTGGGACAAGCGTTTAAACTTAAGTTGACACCAATGGCGAGACGCCCATCCCACAAGAGTCAAGCTAATGCACTATTTTTGCCCTACGTATGTTTTCAAAAATCAAATATAGGACTTCTATTTGATTTCTGAAAAAAACTCAGTACACTTATACTCCCTTTTTTCTGTTCCCTGTTCCCTGTTTCCTATTCCCTATTCCCTTCCTATAGCGCTTGCGCTGCGCGAATGCGCACCACACAAGTAAATTTAGGAATCAAACCGGATTTCTATATGAGTTTCTATAAAGTAAATTACTGATTTTAACTTAGTATGAAACACTATCAACAACAAACTAACGTATTTCCTGATGATTACTTAAATAATTTGTGGGGAGAAATCCAAGCTTGTCCTTATTTTTCCGTCAACAACCTCAACCGTGATTTTGTCGCCACTAAAGGATTTTCACTAGTATTTCAGCGTTCTGGATTAGCAACAGTAGAACAACAATTTCCCTACTTTAAGCTTTATTTAGATTTAGCTCTCCAGCCAAATTGTAATGCTTTTTACCTCAATCCTTTACAGTTAAAAGCAGGTTCCCGTGTCGATCCGCACATCGATCGCTCTTTACGTTCTTACTGCAAAACCATTGCACCACCTTTAGTTGTGAGTGTGCTTTATGTGCGAGTTCCTAGCAATATGGAAGGAGGAGAATTAGTACTGCGATCGCACAAACGTCAACTCGGACAAATCAAGCCACAGATTAATACTTTACTATACTTTCAAGGAGATTTAACTCATTCTGTAAACGCTGTCAAAACTTCTGGCGATCGCCTCAGCTTGGTTTGCGAACAATATAGTTTAACTGACGATGAACTCGAAGAAATTCCCCAGTTTACTATTGAGTCTAGAAAAACTCAATCTGCAAGTAAAAAAAGAAAATATACTTGAAATTTCGTTTAAAAATTTACACAAAAAAATACCATATATGGGGAAGGGGAAAGGGGAAAGGGGAAAGGGGAAAGGTTTCAAATACATCTTTTATCCCTTAACCTTTTCCCAGACTACAAGGGAAGTTCATACTGCTTATCTGAACCGTATTGAATGAACAGTCAACAGTCAACAGTCAACAGTCAACAATCAAAAGTCATCAACCTCAAAAATATTCCCTAAGTAAGAGACAAATGATAGGACAAGTGTCCTATTTTAGTCATACCATAGGAATAGGAAAAGGAGATGTCCCCCACAAAACGATTAGAAATTTTAGATTTAATCCGGGAATTGCGGCAGCAACTCAACCTTTCTCAAAAACAGTTTGCTGCAAAATTAGGAGTATCATTTAAAACGGTCAATCGTTGGGAGAATGGCCATACAGTGCCTTCACGGTTAGCGCTAAAACTCATAGAAGAAATGATACGCCAAATGGGCGAACCCGGCAAAAGGCTGCTAAATCAGTATTTTCCAGAAGCAGAATCCGGTTATGATTCATAAAATGAGGGTTTTTCAACCCGAAAACATCCTTGTTGCTAAAGCAAAAAAAAAGCAAAGTTATTCGAGAGCAGTTGGTACACTATTTTGTTGCTTTTTTATCTGTTGTCTTAGCATTAGGAGTCACTTTGTTGCTGAATCCATATATCAGCTCGACTCCTGCGGCGCTGCTTTTTGCGGCGGTAATGGTGAGTGCTTGGTATGGTGGCTTGCTTCCGGGATTATTCGCAACAATCTTGTCTACTTTGGCACTGGATTATTTTTTCTTGAGGCCGCTTTATCGAGACAGTACTACAAATCTGAATAGTCTAGTTCCTTTGGTTGTGTTCATACTGGCAGCCGGGATAATTAGCTACCTCAATGAATCACGGCGCACAGCTCAAGGTAAAGCCGAACAAAGCTTAAAGTTTCTTTGGGACAGCAAAGCAAAATTCGATCGCTTCGTAGAGTCCAATGAAGAAGTACTGCGACAACGGGAAACAGAACTGCGCTTAATTACTGATACACTGCCAGTTTTAATTTCCTTTGTGGATTCACAACAACGCTACCGCTTCAACAATCGAGCTTATGAAGAGTGGTTCGGGGAACCGGCGGCAGAAGTCTATGGTAAGCATCTTTGGGAAGTTTTGGGCGAAGCCGCCTATGAAGTAGTTCGTCCCTATGTGGAACAAGTTTTAGCAGGAGTGCAGGTTAGTTTTGAAACTGAAATTTCCTATAAAGATGGCGGGACACGCTATATTAATGCAATTTACGTTCCCCAGTTTAATCAACAGGGAATCGTTGAAGGATATGCAGCATTAGTTAGCGATATGAGCGAACAGCAAGCAGCGTTACGCCATCGCCTGTTAGCGGAAGAAGCTTTGCGCGAGAGCGAAGAACGGCTGAGATTTGCCCTGCAATCGGCACAATTAGGGGACTGGGATTTAGACTTGAGGACTCAAACTGCCCACCGTTCGGTACGACACGACCAAATCTTTGGCTACGATTCTCTGCTACCGGAATGGAGTTATGAAATGTTCTTGGAACACGTCTTACCTGAGGATCGTCCTTTGGTGGAAGCAAAATTTTTGAGTGCTTTAACTCATAATGAAATGTGGGATTTTGAGTGCCGCATTCGCCGCGTTGATGGAGAGTTACGCTGGATTTGGGGGCGCGGTCAAGTTTATTATAATGCTCAAAGAGAAGCAGTGCGGATGCTGGGACTAGTGGGCGACATTAGCGATCGCAAACAAGCCGAAACTCAACTACAACAATTAAATGAAACTTTAGAGCAACGCATTCAAGAACGCACAGCCCAGTTAGAAGCCGCCAACAAAGAACTAGAATCCTTCTCCTATTCAGTTTCCCACGACTTGCGAGCCCCATTTCGCCACATCGCCGGATTTGTAGAATTGCTTGCCAAGCAGCCTAGCTCAAAAAATTTAGATGAAACCAGTCAGCGCTATTTGAAGATCGTTGCCCAAACTGCAAAACAAGCAGGAGTACTAATTGATGAGTTGCTGACATTTTCCCGCATGGGGCGCGCTGAGATGCGTTATGCCAGCTTGAATATTGAAGAACTAGTGCAAGAAATCAAACGGGATTTGCTCGCAGAAACTCAAGAACGCGCGATTAATTGGCACATCGAATCATTACCCCTAGTGCAGGGCGACCCGTCGATGTTGCGGTTGGTACTCCACAACTTAATGAGCAATGCCGTTAAATATACTCGAAATCGCTCCACAGCCGAAATCAGCATTGGCAGTATCGATAATGAAAACGAAATAATCTTTTTTGTGCGAGATAATGGCATTGGCTTTAATATGCTATATGCCCACAAGCTATTCGGAGTATTTCAACGCCTGCACAGCAACCCAGAATTTGAAGGCACTGGTGTGGGATTAGCAAACGTGCAGCGGATTATTCATCGACATAATGGTCGAGTTTGGGGAGAGGGTGAAGTTGACACAGGAGCCACCTTCTATTTCTCACTGCCAAAGTTGTGGAAGAAGGAGAGGGAATGACAGAACTCAAGAGAATTCTGCTGATTGAAGACAGTGCTAATGATGCAGAATTAATATTGGCTGCCTTGTCAGAAAACCATCTGGCAAATGAAGTGGTGGTGGTACGTGATGGAGAAGAAGCCTTAGATTATCTTTATCGTCGCGGACTTTTTCGGTTGCGGATGGAAGGACATCCTGTTGTGGTGCTACTGGATTTGAAATTACCTAAAATCGATGGACTAGAGGTGCTAGCACAACTGAAATCTGACCCAGTAATGCAAGTAATTCCGGTGGTGGTGCTAACTTCTTCCCGTGAAGAACCGGATTTAGTTCGATGCTACAAATTAGGTGTTAATGCTTATGTTGTCAAGCCAGTGGATTATTATGAATTTGTCGATGCCATTAAGGGCGTAGGACTGTTTTGGGCAGTAATTAATCAGCCCCCCATTGGCGCTTTACCTCCTGCACCTAGTCGTCAACAGGAGAGCAACTGATGAGTGTCCTTCGTTTCCTTCTTTTAGAAGATAGTCTGTTGGATGCAGAACTCGTCCAAGCGATGTTAACCGAAGGAGGAATTGATTGCCAAATAATCAGAGTGGAAACTGCGGCTGAGTTTTTGGCTGCGATTTCCACAGAGGTTTTCGATTTAATCCTTGCCGATTATGTCTTGCCTACTTTTGATGGCATTTCTGCCTTGCAAATAGCTCGAAACAACTTTCCAGAGATTCCTTTTATTTTTGTTTCTGGAGTATTGGGTGAAGAATTAGCCATCGAAGCTTTAAAGAATGGTGCAACAGATTATGTTTTAAAGCAACGGCTGGGGCGGTTAGTTCCCTCCGTGCAACGGGCATTGCGGGAAGCCAAAGAACGCCGCCATCGCCAGTTCATAGAAGAGTCTTTACAAAAAAGTGAAGCCAAGTATCGCCGAATTGTCGATACCTCCTATGAGGGAATTTGTACCATCGACTTCCAAGCACGAATCGAGTTTGTGAATCAGCGGATGTCACAAATGTTGGGCTATACAGCACAAGAAATGCTCGGTCGTTCCATATTTGATTTTATCGAGCGAATTGATGGTATTGATGTCCAACAACAACTCCAATGGCTCCAGAAACAAGAAAGTGATTTAAAAGAAGGTCGATGGCGCTGCAAAGATGGTTCTTACATTTGGACGTTGATTTCTGCCAGAGCTACTTTTAACGAAGAAGGTGAATTTTTAGGTGCGATCGCCATGTTAACCGACATCACCGATCGCAAACGCACCGAAGAAGAACGCGATCGGCTTTTGGAATTGGAAAAATCAGCACGTGCGGAAGCAGAAGCCGCCAACCGCATCAAAGATGAATTTTTGGCGGTGCTTTCCCATGAATTGCGATCGCCTTTAAATCCCATTCTCGGTTGGGCAAAACTCTTGCAGAGTCGTAAATTTAACGACACAGCCCTGAAAAAAGCACTCTTAACCATTGAGCGCAATGCCAAATTACAAGCTCAACTAATTGAAGACTTGCTGGATGTTTCTCGCATCCTCCAAGGTAAACTCAACCTGAAAATGGCATCAGTGGATTTAGTATCCACCATTGAAGCTGCAATGGAAACAGTGCGTTTAGCAGCAGAGGCGAAAAGCATTCACATTCAAACAACCCTAGACCCCGCAGTGGGCAGCGTTTTGGGCGATCCAGCCCGCTTACAACAAGTGGTCTGGAATTTATTATCCAATGCCGTCAAATTTACACCTACAGGTGGACGAGTACATGTGCGATTAGAGTGCGTAGATGCTGACGCTCAAATTATCGTCAACGACACAGGTAAGGGAATTAGTCAAGACTTTCTACCACATGTGTTTGACTATTTCTGTCAAGACGACAATACAACAACCAGAAAATTTGGTGGATTGGGATTAGGATTAGCCATCGCTCGTCACTTAGTGGAAATGCACGGCGGCATAATTTGGGTTCAAAGTCCTGGTGAGGGAGAGGGAGCCACCTTCACAGTTAGTTTACCACTGATAGAGAACAGTGGAAAAATTAACTATATCAATACCAATTCTGTCACAAATGCCGTTTCTGCCTTTTCTCCCCTCACAGGGATACAAGTCTTGGTTGTAGACGACAATGACGACACCCGCGACTTTTTAAGCTTTGTACTAGAAGAGTTTGGAGCTATTGCAATGTCAGTTGCATCAGCAACTGAAGCATTAGAGACTCTAGCAAAATCAAAACCAGATATCTTACTCAGCGATATTGGAATGCCAGAAATGAACGGCTATATGCTGATAGAAGAAATACGCACCTTTGAGGTACAAACCGGGAGAGAAAAAATTCCCGCCATCGCTTTGACTGCTTATGCAGGGGAAATCAACGAACAACAAGCATTGCAAGCCGGGTTTCAACAGCACCTCGTTAAACCCGTGACACCAGAGGAATTACTCATGGCGATTTCCAGTTTAATTAATCAAACATAAGTGACTTCCAAGTAAAAAAATATTCCACGGAAGATTGTTAACTGTTGACCGTTGACCGTTGACCGTTGACACTCAGCAGTGAACAGTGAACAGTCAACGACCTGAATCGGAATAATTTATTTGCTTTCACGTTGCGTTAGCTGGGTAGTGGTACGGAGTGAAACCCAACAAAGATAGGATTTTGAGGTGTTGGGTTGATTGAATTCGGGACATCGTTGATTGAATTCGGGACATCGTTGATTGAATTCGGGACATCGTTGATTGAATTCGGGACATCGTTGATTGAATTCGGGACATCGTTGATTGAATTCGGGATATCGTTTATTGAATTCGGGACATCGTTTATTGAATTCGGGACATCGTTTATTGAATTCGGGACATCGTTTATTATTTTTGTTCAATTTGAATTTGAGGAGGATAAAACCCTCACAACTCAGTAGGCTTTGCTGAATCCAAATATGAATCATGCGATCGCCTCAAGCTTGCGGCCGCTATGTGCCCGCAGCGCCACGGAACTGTACTTTTCATCGCTATCGTGTTGTACGAATGTGGGAACAAGATTCGGCGTTATTTCTCGATAATGCTGCATTATTACCGTTAGCACTTTTAACACAGACAGATTCACCCCAAGGGTTATTATCCCAACTTGCCCAGAGTGTTGCTAAAATTTCAGACAGGGAAACAAGGCAGAATATCGCAACTTACACAGAAATATTAGCAGGTTTGCGATTTGAAAAGGATTTTATTCGTCAGTTATTGAGCGAGGATTTTATGCAGGAGTCTGTAATTTATCAAGATATTTTACAGAAGGTAGATAAACAAGGTGAAGAACGTACAATTATACGCCAGCTAAATCGGCGTTTTGGTGAAATAGATTCGTCAATTATTGAGAGTGTTCAAGTTTTAAACAAGGAAAAGTTAAAAGCATGAGGAGGGAAGCTTTTGAGCATTTCATTTCTAGCTGATTTATTGATTTGGTTAAATAGAGAGGAAAGTAATTAATTTAAAATATCTATAACTATATATAAATCAACACCCAGTTTTAAACATTGTAAACACAGGGGTAATAATGACTATTAAAGAACAAATTAATCAAGAACTAGAAAAATTACCTGAACCGTTATTACAGGAAATTTTAGACTTTGTGCAATTTTTACAAATAAAACATCAGACAAACAGTATATCTTCAGATAGCCAACCTGCTCAAACGCTAATAGCAGAGCATACCTTAACAGGTTCTACTGCTGAAGATTTATTAGAATTTGTGGGCAGTTGGGAAGGTTCAGATATCAGAGAATGTCTGCAACTAGTTCATGACAATCGGATGCCCCTAGAATTTTAATTATGTATCTATTGGATACTAACCACTGTTCCTTCTTGATGGAAGGTGTGCCTAGCGTTGTAAATCACTTGCGATCGCTTGGTCAAGTACAATTAGCAACTAGTGTTATTGTTGCTGGGGAGTTGCGCTTTATGGCACAAAATTCACACCAAAAACCCGCTAATCTAATAAAAATTAATGCATTTATTAAGCGAATTAATCTATATGGCATCGACAAAGAAACAACAGAAATATACGGTGATTTAAAATCAGAAATTGTTAAACAATTCGGCCCAAAAGAAAAAAATAAACGTAAAACAACGAAACTAAATACCATAGGCATTAGTGAAAATGACCTTTGGATAGCTGCTACAGTTTTACGTCATTCCTTGACTCTTGTTTCATCTGACGGCGACTTTGAACGAATGCGACAAGTAAGAGAATTTTCTTGCGAAAGTTGGGTAAATTAAGCAGCCTCAAAGATTATACTGATTGAAAACAGCTAATTTTTCTCAACTAAAAAACTTCTCCACGCATCTGACAAATATCTCCACACCCATTCCCAAGGCCGTTTCATCGAAATCAAACCGGGGGTGATGATGGGGATAAGCCAAATCTTTCTCTGCATTGGCAGAACCCAAAAAGAAATAGCAACCAGGCACTTCTTCTAGGAAAAATGACATATCTTCAGCTGCCATAGTTTGGCATTCTGGTACAATTCCCGATGGAGTTTCTACCACTTCTTCTGCTACAGAACGTACCAATTGAGCCATTTTCATGTCATTAATTACTGGTGGATAAAGTGACCAATAATCTAATTCATATTTCGCACCTTGACTTTGACAAATTCCGGCGATAATCTGCTCAACGCGTTGATGGAAAAAGCCTTTAAAACTTGGATTAAAATACCGAACAGTGGCACTCATTCTTGCTGTGTCAGCAATTACATTCCGCTTGGTTCCAGCATGAAGTTCGCCCACCGTCACCACAGCCGAATCAATGGGATTCACATTTCGAGCCACAATAGTTTGCAAAGCATTGACAATTTGAGCCGCAACCACAACGGAATCCACAGTTTGATGGGGTAGTGCGCCGTGTCCACCTTTGCCCAAAATTGTACAGTTAAAGCATTCCACAGCCGCCATCAGCGCACCACTGCGAACACCTACAGTTCCCAAAGGTAAGTTATTCCACAAATGCAAACCTATAATTGCGTCAACATCAGGATTTTTCAGCACCCCAGCTTCAATCATCGGCTTTGCGCCTCCTGGTGATTCTTCGGCTGGCTGGAAGATCATTTTCACCGTACCGGAGAAATCTTGACGATGCTGTTGTAAATAGTAAGCTGTACCCAACGCGATCGCAGTATGTCCATCATGTCCGCAAGCGTGCATTACTCCATCATGCTGGGATTTATATGGCACTTCGTTAAGTTCTTGAATTGGCAAAGCATCCATATCGGCTCGAATTGCCAAAACTGGTAATTTGGGATTGTGGCTGTTGGATTCTGGATTTGATTTTTTGCCTTTAATGGTAGCAACAATACCAGTTTGAGCAATGCCAGTTTGATGCTCGATTCCCCATTCTTGCAACTTTTGTGAGACAAATTCAGCAGTTAGTTTTTCCTGAAAACCCAACTCTGGTTGTTGATGTAATCGCCGCCGCCACTCTATCAATTGTGGTTGCAATGAGCGGATTGAAAGTCTAATTCGAGATAAGTCAACAGAAAAAGGGTTGGGAAAAGTAGAAACCATTATTAATTAAGACAAAGTAGTTTCAGCAGAGCTAATACCAATTCTGTATGAAGATGCGCCAAACTATATGAGGAAGGTAGACGCAAAGCGGCTTGCCGCAGGCTACCGCAAAGGGCGCATTCGCGCAGCGTCTCGTCAGAGAAGGGCACAAAGAAAGAAAGAAAATTTGGCGCAGCCTCACAAAGAAATGGTGTGATTTGTGTTATTTTTCCACTGTAACGCAATCTGCCACGCATTTTTTGGGTTGATGGTTGACGGTTGACAGACTAGTGGTCTGTCTCATTAATTTTGCTGGGTCATGCTAGGTCATGCTTAAATATCAATATGACTGTATCCCCACCCAAAAACTGACAGGCGATCGTGTGCATAAGGAAAAAGGGTGTATGAGCAAGAAGTATAAAATTAATCTCAGCGAAGAGCAGAGGCAAGAACTACTAGATCTAGTCAAAAAAGGTTCAGCAAAAGCCAGAACAATTCGGCGGGCACATACATTATTAATGGCTGCGGATGGTAAGACGGATGAGATAATAGCAGAAACGTTACATGTGTCTGTAGCCACAGTGGAGCGAACTCGTAAACAGTTCTGTTGTGAAAATTTAGCAGCGACATTAACAGAGAAAAAACGTCCAGGAAAGCCACAAAAGTTAAATAATTATGGCGAAGCATATTTAATAGCAACAACTTGTAGTGATGCACCTGCTGGGAGTACACGTTGGACTTTAAGAATGTTAGCCTCGCAACTTGTGAGTCTGGAAATAGTTGATAGTTTGAGCAAAAGTACAGTGGGTAGGATATTAAAAAAAACGAACTGCGATCGCAATCTTAATCAGGTTTGTGTAGATTGGCGTTTTCGTACAGAAGATGCAAGAGTTAAGCTTTCAAAGATTTATCCAACCCAGCAAAATTAATGGGACAGACCACTAGTAGTCCGTCAAGTTAACTTTGCTGGGTGAGGTCTGGGGAAAGGGAAAGAATCACCGATCGCTACAACCTTTTATAGTGATAACTGTTAAGTTTTTGTTAGTGCATTAGGTTGTTAGCGATACATATTTCATTTATAGCAGCCACCCGATGGGAGGCAATTTTAAGTGGTCTTTATAATTTATTAAATCAATTAAGTTTGTACTCAAAAATCGAAGCTTATGATTACCAAGGTTTTAGAAGATTTTCAAAAAAGTTTTTAGGTATGGGTACTAGTATTTTTGGGGTAGGGTACGAGTATTTATGATGAAGGGGTTCAAGTATTTCTGTACTCGCCTTGAACCTAATACTAGCAATAGTTTGAGTGTAATATAAGTTGTTTTTTGAACGTGGTAATTTGTACTCAGATTGTGTTTCGTCGCTGCCTAAATGCCCTATTTACTTAGATAGTTTGGAAATGAATAACCGGAGTAATTAACTAAGCACTACTCCAGTTGTTTTGCAAAA
>Ga0314811_100201_pt1 | contig 10493 bp, 7 predicted proteins | sample STEome_7_FD_202340 | JGI IMG/M metagenome (GOLD analysis project Ga0314811, IMG submission 202340) | Metatranscriptome of soil surface biofilm microbial communities from soil inoculated with nitrogen-fixing consortium DG1, State College... ...
CTTAACAAGAGATGCCAAGATTGAAATATGAGCTATTAAGTTAGTGGCATGGTAACGAGTGATATAACAAGTTACAACACTGTTAATTGCTCTCAGCTTTGAAGTAATTGCGTTTAGATCGTTTCATTGCAATTTGTGAGTTTTGGTTGATGAAAAGCATTAGGCTCGATTTACAAAAAACTATGTCTAAATCTCCACAACACAATTCCAAATTTCTATTAAATTGGCCTTTTTATATAGGAATTTTAATTTTATTAGTTATTTTTTGTATTTATAGCTATTCAATATTCTCAGATAAATTATTTTTAGGAGAGGGTGATAAAGGAGGCCGTTTTTCCATAGCGATGCAGTTTGCTCATGAACCGAGCAAAGCTTTAGATCTAAAATATTGGGTATCAGCATGGCCGCCAGTTCCCTTTATCATTCAGTCTTTAATTCTACGCTTGGTTCTTTCTCCAATGGCGTCGGATATTAATGTAGGTATCAAAGCTGTTGAATTAACTAGCGTTACTTTTGTGTTGCTAGGTTTCTTTTTTATTGGTCGTTCTGTGGCTGTGCAAACTAATGAATTCACAGGGCTTTTAGCTTTGTTGTTGTCTTTTTGCACGCCTTTAATGATGAACTTAGCCCATACTCCAATGGCTGAAGCATACGCTTTTTTCTTTATTGCATTTGGTATTTATAATGTATTTAGTTATGTAAAAAATCAAAAACACTTTGTTTATATTATAATTTCCACTTTATCGTTTATTTTAGCATATTTTTGTCGTTCGGAGAGTCTATTTTTTTCCTTGGTTGCTGGAGTCTTCCTGATAGGACATAAAAAATGGAAATCAGCGATATTGCTTGTATGCATGACAATATTGGTAGCAGTTGCTCAAATATTAGGAACTCCTTTTTTAATAGAAGGAACCCATCTGTATGACAGAGAGTTATGGGGAGGAAAAGGATTAGACAGACTAAAATATGCTAAGACCCTACTGTTTTATTTTTTCAATGCTAGCAAAAGAGTTATTGTCTTTTCTTTAATTTGGATTCTTCCTTTAGCTTATTTAAAGTTAAAAGAGCATGGACATGTAAAGTCTAATAAGGTCGCAAAAACGCAAGAAAAGTTCAAAACTCTGATTATTAAATTTTACAATAATTTTAATTTATGGATAGTGAATTATCCCATTACTATCTGGGCGATTTTCTTTTTTGTTTCATTAACACTGCCAATTTTGTTAGCTTTACAAGGTGCGATCGATCCATTATCACGATATTTGTACTTAGCTAATATTTTTATAACCACTGCGATCGCTATCATTATTGCTCAAACTGTCGATGCTTTCTCTGTGATTAATAAAAGGTTAGGAAAGCAGTTAGTTATTGCAAGCCTTACACTAGTCATATTATTTTCTAGTACGTTTAGTTTACCTTATGCAAGTGGTAGTGTCAGCGCTCAAAAGATACCACCATCAATCAAGGAAGTTATTAATTTTATTTCTCTCAATAAACCCCCAAAGACTCGAATAGCATTTGATTTTTTAGAGTGGCAAGAATATGGAATGGCGGCGTACTTGTCAGATCCGCAATTAACCACAACTGCTACACAGTTTTCCCTTGTATGGACTGCTTTTCCACGAGAAATTGATTCAGAGATTACATCTTTATTACCCAAAGAATTCCAGGTTCCTGCACCTCAATCAACAGTAGAGGGAAGAACCGCTATTTTCCATGCTTATATTTATGCTAAAAATCCTCAGTATTTTGTAATTGCTAGTGATTCTTTGTATACAAAAGTCGAAAATTATCCCAGAATTAAGGGTGCAGTAGGATTTGGAAGAAACTATATCCGAAAATATTTAACTCCAAAAGACCAAACAAAATCAATATTTGAGTTTCAGTCACCGTATATTTTTCCAGAAAAGAAAATCACTTTGAATAAAGTCTATGAAAATGATTCGTATATTATTCTAAAATCTTAGTCTGCTATAGAGGTTTGCCATACATAAAGTTTAAATGGTCTGCAATCGTGTATCTTTATTATCAGTTATCAGTTTCGTCCGTTGGGTAAGGCTTCCTGCATTTGTCGGTCTTTATGCTTTTTTGAGCATTACGATGGCAGCATCAGCTCTGATGAATGTTAACTGTTGACTGATTCTAAATACTGTTTGTCAGAAGTGACCAAACCATGAAAAAGCTGATCAACAAGCCAGAAGACTTTGTACGCGAAAGTCTAGAGGGTATGGCAGTTGCTCATTCTGATTTAATAAAAGTCAACTATGACCCCACTTTTGTCTATCGAGTTGATGCACCGATTCGAGGGAAAGTAGCAATTATTTCTGGTGGAGGTAGCGGTCACGAACCGATGCACGCTGGCTTTGTAGGCAGAGGAATGCTTGATGCAGCTTGTCCTGGTGAAGTTTTCACTTCCCCTACTCCTGACCAAATGCTAGAAGCTGCCAAGCAAGTAGATGGAGGGGCTGGTATTCTTTATATCGTCAAAAATTACAGTGGCGATGTGATGAACTTTGAAATGGCAACGGAATTAGTGCGTTCTGAGGGCATCCCGTCGCTAAATATTTTGATTGATGACGATGTGGCAGTCAAGGACAGTTTGTATACCCAAGGACGACGGGGTGTAGGAACAACAGTACTGGCGGAAAAAATTTGCGGTGCAGCAGCAGAAGAAGGGTATGATTTATCACAAATAGCAAATTTGTGTCGGCGAGTAAATTTGCATGGACGAAGTATGGGAATTGCTCTAACATCTTGTACCACACCAGCCAAAGGAACGCCGACATTTGAATTGGGCGATGGCAAAATTGAATTAGGTATCGGTATTCACGGTGAGCCAGGAATAGAACGTACAGATATAAAATCAGTAGATGAGATTACCGAAATTTTGACGCGATCGCTCATTGAAGATACAGGGTACACTCGTACAGTGCGCGAGTGGCATGAAGACAAAGGAGAATGGACAGATGTGGAACTCATCGACCCACCATTGGTAAAAGGCGATCGCTTATTAGCTTTTGTCAATGGTATGGGTGGCACTCCAGTTTCGGAATTGTATCTTGTTTACCGCAAACTTGCCGAAATCTGCCAGCAACAAGGATTGCAAATTGTCCGCAACTTAATTGGGTCTTATATTACATCTTTGGAAATGCAAGGTTGTTCCATTACCCTGCTGAAGTTAGATGATGAAATCATCAGGTTATGGGATGCACCAGTAAAAACACCGAGTTGGCGGTGGGGAGTTTGATATGGTGACTCAGGCGCAGATATTACAATGGTTGCAGGCATTTGCATTGGAAATAGAGCAGAATAAAACATATTTGACAGAATTAGATGCAGCAATTGGAGATGCTGACCACGGGATAAATATGGATCGTGGATTTAAAAAAGCGATCGCTCAGTTACCTAATGTTGCAGACAAGGACATTGGCAGTATTCTCAAAACCGTGAGTATGACCTTGATTTCCTCTATTGGCGGTGCTAGCGGCCCTCTTTACGGCACTTGGTTTTTGCGAGCTAGTGCTGTGGTAGTTCTTAAGCAGCAATTAACAAAACAAGAGTTGTTACAACTACTGCAAGCAGGTTTAGACGGCGTGCTGCAACGTGGCAAAGCTCAACTAGGAGACAAGACAATGATAGATGTGTTGTCTCCAGCTGTGGCGGCTTTTAGGCAAGCTGTAGAAGAAAACCAAACTACTGTGGAAGCTATGCAACAGGCTGTAGTGGCTGCCCAAAAAGGGTTGGAGGAAACTATACCAATGCAGGCAAAAAAAGGACGGGCTAGTTATTTAGGAGAAAGAAGTATTGGACACCAAGATCCAGGAGGAACTTCTGCTTATTTGATGTTGAAGAGTTTGTTAGAGGTGTTGCAAAGTTCTGGGGAATAACCATCTAATTGCCATGACATCTTTTGGATCTAACCACGGTAACACTTTTGATTTTGATAGTATCCGTATGCAAATATGGCAGTCAGACATAATAGTGCTACCTATACCTAAAAGCAGGTCTGGTACTATTAGTTCCCTACAAACTGGTGTTTATATTACAAACAACACACAAAATTACTTTTATTTCAACCCTGTTGAAACAATTATCCCAGAACTTATTACAGCAGGGGGAGAACTACTGCAAGGATTGTTAGCTAAAAATGGGTCTGGTGCTATTCAAACAAATACGCCTTATTCTTCAAATTTAAGATTCAAATTAACTCGTTTATTATCAAACTTGACTAACCTATTTAAACGAAGCGATTATTTGTTAGTAGAAGCAGGAAATACTACAACTATAGATATAAATATAAGCCTATTTTGGGATAATAACCAGCTTATAGTTAAGCTTAATCTAGCTAAATTGAGTTTTATCATGCAAACTACATATTGGTTATTTAATGTAGTTCATTCACAAAACTATAAGCTTTGGTTTATTTATTTACCTGCTGATGAAAATATAAGTGAATCAAACACAAGGAAAGTCAGAATTACACAAGAAATGAAGTCGAATGAGTTAGCAACTTCTTTCTTAAATCTCTATTTGGTACAACCTATGGACACTGAAAGTAATGCAGTGGAAGTAGATGGTGTTCAGTTTGAAACTGTAGTGCCAGAACAGTCTTTGACAATACCAGAGAAAAAGCGTCAAGCAGAAGCTTCTTTGCAAATTGGAATGCAGGTTACTAATAAAACTCAAACCCCCTTTCGCTTCGATTTCTTTGCCACTTTGGTTCCCGAACTTATCGGAGTCAATGGTCAAACGCTACAAAGAAGTTACTTTTGTCGATTCCTTCAAGCACCTAGAGAATCTGATTATCCATTAGCTATGCCAGGAGAGAGCGTAAGATGCTTTCCAGATGCAAAGTTATTTTGGTTGAAAGTCGATGTTTTGAGCTTACAAATCGCTGCTGGAGATGGTGGCTTTTGGATTTTTAACAATCTTCAACCAGGTGTATATAAGTTTCGGTTTGTGTACCAAAAGCACAACTCTTTTGTTACAAAAAATGATCATACTAAAGCACGGATAAAATCACTTGATTGGAAATGGAATAGTATGGTAATCACACCCTTTTTTGACTTGTGCCTTAACAATCGAGATGATTAATTAAATATTGGCTTTTCGGAGATATTATCTAAAAATTCCAACTTATTTGAACCACAACCGATATACTCTGAATACGCCATTTGCCTCCGGATCGAATCAAATCGTACCGGACTCGCAACTTTTCATTGGAAGAACCTTGAAATTGGCCATTTTCATATAACTGTGTAGCTTCTTGAACTGTAGCTTCCACTGCGGCGCGATCGCTAAATAATTCACCATTTTCTACAGATTCAATCTTCAGGCTATGATCGTACTTACGATAGCGGTTATCTGAGCGATCTTGTTGAGCAATCAGCCGCCATTGAGACAAAGCCGAACCAGTTAAAATCCTGTCTAAATTATTAATTTGATGATTAGGCCCTAAAGCTGCGGCTTTTGTAGATAGCCAAGTTTGAATTACTTCTTCAGCCGTTGCATTTGTTAAAGTTCCTTGTGATAATTCTGGTTTACTAGGTTCGGGAATAAATACTGGTGGTTGATTTATTTGTACGAATAACTGTAAATCATGCTTAGGTGGTGTGGGGAAAAATAGATTTTTTATCCATCCAAAAGCTGTTGTGGCTAACACCCAGAAAACTAATAGAGTCACAAGGGAAATAAACACTCTCCACACCAGCCGTGTTTTACCTTCTATTGTGTTAGCAAAAGTTCGCCGCCGCCGCCGTGGACGAGGACGAGGACGATTCTCAGGTATACGTTCTCGGCTAACAGGTTGAGTAGGTTTTCTTCGCCTACGCTTTTGGTTTTGATTCGCTGCTGTAGTCCTCGCCGAACCATTCCAATACTGATTAGTAGCTGTGGTCATGCGTTCAGCAGTAGGAAGTGGTGCAGCAGTTACTTCTGGTTTGACAGTTTCAGATGAATTCCATTTTGGTGGCGAGGAGTTGGAATATTCTGGTGTTTCTTGTGTTGGTGTTTCTGGTAAATCTAGGTTGGCTGTAGAATGGCGATCGAATTGTCGAAAAGTCCCAGTGGAATTTTGAGAAAAACGCGGATTATTTGTTTGTGGCTGTTGAAATAGCTGGGGATTAATGACACCAGATTCATTAGTTGTTTGGGCATCGTTTGGCAATGCTTCTAAATAAGCTTGCACCTGGGGGTTAGCAAAGTACTCTTTGAGAGAAGCTTGCTGGTTTGCTAAATCTCGAAAATGCGGAAATACTTCGTGTTGTAACCATTGTTCTGTATATAAACATAACCCTGGTAATAAATCTGGAGAATCTTGAGATTTTTCCCGAATAAAAACTAAAGCTTCGTATTCTTGACTCAGTTCTAAAACACGAGTTGCTTCTTCGGTTTGTCCCAAAAGTAATGCACATAATGACTGTTCTAAATGTACATCTTGGCGATTGCCCAGACGCGCTAGCATCTGTTTTGCTTGACGAATTAAAGCTGGTTGTCGTTGAGTAAATCCTCTGGCTATTAAAGCATAAACAGCCAAATAAATGGCAACAGCAGAGGGACGTTTGCTTTCGGCTTCAAATAACTTGTGTTGTTCTGCGGCTGTTAAGTAATTGCGTAATTGCTGGATAAAACGTAGAAAATCATCTATGTTTAAACCAGAGCGATCGCTATTGGTACCATCAATGCCACCACGATCTTCTAAAAGATTTTGCAATAATTCCAAGCCTTGGCGTCGTTCGGCAGTCTGTTCTAGAGGTAGTGCCACTAACTCTAAAATTCGATAAGGCCGCAATTTATAAAGATCTGCTTGAATTTCTGCCTGTACGCTGGCAAATAACCCTTCCCTAACTAGCAATTCCTCACCAGTTTCTAAAGATACAGCTGCATTTTCGTAGTGACCTTGTTGCCACTGTTCCCGTCCTAGTTCTAAACAAGCAAGGGCAACTGTGAGAACGACATCGGGACGTTCTGGACTTTCGGGAATTTCTGCCTCTGCTAGATTATTGCCTTTATTGTTACCGGAAACACCGTTTTTATTCACTAGGTAAGGACGACCTAGTTTGAGTACGAGTTCGTATTCCCCTAATTCTTGCAAAATCAACAAAGCGCCAACTAATTCATCTTGAGAAACATCAATGCCCAAATTTTGAACATCAACGATTCTTTTTTGGCTTTCTTTGGGATTTTCTCCTGCTACTGTACCAGCAGCAACGTTATCGGGGTCATAGGCGTGGGCGAGATAAAGGTGATCGTAAGTACTGCGTTGTTTTGGATCTGATAAAACCACGTAAGCTTCTTCTATAAGTTGTTTACGAGAAGAAATTGCTGCGATTGAATACTCACGTCTTGGCAATTGTACAATGCGATCGCTGTATGCCTGCCGCAATTGTTCGTCACTTGCCGCTAACGGTAGTCCTAAAATTCGGTAGTAATCTAGCGGAATTCGCACAGTCCACTTCCCCTGCACCGCGATCGACATAATTCACCTAGAGCGTTCCAGGCCAGTAAAACCGTGCCATAATAATGCCGTGTAGAATCTACTCTACAAGTGTATATTGCAACTACTTGTTTTGTACCTTCCCGAAATTTTGAGTCACATTCTAGTACTAATTTTTTTGCCTTCGCCTAGAAAGCTTAAGCTTTTTGTCTTAATTCTTAGTATTGTTTGATTAATACAATCTTCGATACCATAAACCACAACTACCGCTGTTGTCAGGGCATAAATGTTGTGGTTACAGAAATCTATAGATTTTTTTTTGGGACTTTCCCTAGTATGCAGTCAGTAAACTACTACTTTTGGTGGTTGACCCTGATAACAGGAGACATGAATCATATCATATTTAACCTTTAATTACAATTACCTATTTAGGTATAGAAACTTTTGCCTCATTTTTTTTAAATTGTTAATGGGTATGCAGAAACCAGTCTATCTTGATTGGTACTGTATTAAGGGGAATGGTGAGACAAAAAAACCCCAAACAGCAGATGTCCCATTTTGAGTCACATCCTACAGGGTTATGGGGGCAAAAGTTACAATTTCCTTTGGGAAATTCAATTGTATCTAAAATCACACCACCTACTTTCCCTAAAAGTAAAAATCCACCTATTCCCCAAAGTCCTTTTTTGGTGCATAAATAAAGCTTGATTGTTGACTCTTGCAAACGCTAACCTGTTAAAGGCTTAGACGTTATCAGATCGACTTATTTAAGACCGTAACTTTAAGTTGTACAACAGGGATACTGGAAAATAATGGTTCAAGAGCGTACTTTACCCGCATTTGATGTTGCCACTAGCCGCATCACTAAAGAAGAAGGGTTAAGGTTATATGAAGACATGGTATTAGGGCGCTTGTTTGAAGACAAATGCGCTGAGATGTATTATCGGGGCAAAATGTTTGGTTTTGTCCATTTGTACAACGGTCAAGAAGCTGTTTCCAGCGGCATTATCCAGGCAATGCGCCCTGGTGAAGATTACGTTTGCAGTACCTACCGCGACCACGTCCACGCTTTGAGTGCGGGAGTACCAGCAAAAGAAGTCATGGCAGAATTATTTGGCAAAGCCACGGGTTGCAGCAAAGGGCGCGGTGGTTCCATGCACATGTTTTCCGCCGAACATCGCTTACTGGGAGGCTATGCATTTGTGGCAGAAGGAATTCCTGTAGCCGCCGGAGCCGCTTTTCAAACCAAATACCGCCGCGAAGTTCTAAAAGACAAAACTGCTGACCAAGTGACAGCTTGCTTTTTTGGCGACGGTGCAGCCAACAACGGTCAGTTTTTCGAGACCTTAAACATGGCAGCTCTTTGGAAATTGCCAATTCTTTTTGTGGTAGAAAATAATAAGTGGGCAATTGGTATGGCTCACGATCGCGCAACTTCCCAACCAGAGATTTACAAAAAAGCCAGCGTATTTAACATGGTGGGCGTGGAAGTGGACGGTATGGACGTGTTGGCGGTGCATACTGTTGCCCAAGAAGCCGTAGCCCGCGCCCGTGCTGGAGAAGGCCCGACATTAATTGAGGCATTGACCTACCGTTTCCGCGGTCACTCCTTAGCAGACCCCGACGAACTACGTAGCAAAGCCGAGAAAGAATTTTGGTTTGCCCGCGACCCAATTAAAAAGTTGGCAGCTTATTTAGTGGGGCACAACCTAGCCACCGAAGAAGAACTCAAAGGCATCGACCGTAAAATTCAAGAATTAATCGACGAAGCAGTGAAATTCGCTGAAACTAGCCCCGAACCAGACCCAAGCGAATTGTATCGTTTCGTTTTTGCAGAAGACGAGTAACAAAGTTAGGAGTTAGGAGTTAGGAGTTAGGACTTACGCAAAAACTCTCTGAAACTCTTATTCTTCCGTGTCTTCTGCGTCCTCTGTGGTTAGATTTTCCGTTGCCTGTGCGTAAGTCCTGATAATCTTTAACTCCTAACTCTTAACTCTTAACTCCTAACTTATAATCTTTAACTCCTAACTATCCCCTCAACTTTGGACTAAAATTTGTGTTTACCATTGCAGTTCAACAGCAACAGTACAAAACTTATATCCTTTCAGATGAAGCTGCTGCTTCTCAACTGGAAGTTGTCCCAGAACGCGGTGGTATTATTACCCGTTGGCGGATACAGGGGCAAGAAATTTTTTATTTGGATACTGAACGCTTTGCTAACCCTGATTTGAGTGTCAGAGGCGGAAATCCGATTTTGTTTCCTATCTGTGGCAATTTACCAGATAACGTTTACACTCACGACGGGAAACAATATACTCTCAAACAACATGGCTTTGCCCGTGATTTACCTTGGCAAGTCACCGACCAAGTGACTCAAGATAAACTTAGCCTCACCCTTGTCCTCCGCAGCAACGAGCAAACACGGGCTGTTTATCCTTTTGAGTTTCAGGTAATTTTCACTTACCAACTCCAAGGTAATACCTTAGAAATTCACCAGCAGTATCAAAATCTTTCAAGCGCGCCATTGCCCTTTTCTTCGGGATTTCACCCCTATTTTCTGACCTTTGATAAAAATGGGCTAGAATTTGAAATTCCCTCTCAGGAGTATCAAGACCAAAGAACCAAAGAAATTCACCCCTTTAAGGGCAATTTCGACTTCAACCAAGATGAAATTGATGTTGCCTTTAAGCAGCTAACTAGTAAATCAGCAAGTGTGACTGACAATAACCGCAAGCTGAAGCTGACTTTAGATTATGGCGATGAATATCCCATTTTGGTATTTTGGACGCTCAAGGGCAAAGACTTCTACTGTCTCGAACCCTGGAGCGCTCCTCGCAACTCTCTTAACACTGGCGAAAATCTAACTATATTAGATCCAGGGGGCAGCTACACGGCATCTGTAAGGTTGACAGCAAATTTTTTCTAAGCCCCTTTACAAATCCATATATGTCTATGCTATGATGGCAAAGTTGCGAAATGAAAGAAAGGGTCGCTAACTCAACGGTAGAGTACTCGGCTTTTAACCGATTAGTTCCGGGTTCGAATCCCGGGCGACCCA
>Ga0314811_100204_pt1 | contig 10446 bp, 7 predicted proteins | sample STEome_7_FD_202340 | JGI IMG/M metagenome (GOLD analysis project Ga0314811, IMG submission 202340) | Metatranscriptome of soil surface biofilm microbial communities from soil inoculated with nitrogen-fixing consortium DG1, State College... ...
CCCCATCTCCCCAGTCCCCAATTCATTGACAATTAGTTGAAGCTAACCCAAAACCATAGGGAGTAGGATTAGGTACTTGGCTGGCGAGAACTACGATTCCTTGGGGGTTAACATACCAACCTCTGGCTGGAGGTGGCAGTTGAGATGTATTATTCACCTTTGTGGTAGTACTAATATCACTAGGCTCAAAACTAATTAAAGCTCCACTACTTAGCTGTTCGCTCGGTCGGGGTGGTAATCCTCCGCGTCCGGTGATGGTAAATTCGCTTCTATTTTGGTTTGCTGTCCCTCGACAAGCTTGAGCTACTACTTGTTCTGGTTTGGCCACTTCTTGCGGTACATCGATAATTTCAAAATTATTTTCCGCCTCTGGTGTAATGATGCTGATTTGTCCGGCGACTCCCAGCTGGGAACTAGCAGTAATCTCACAAGTTGGACAAACGAAGAATCCTCTAGTATTAATACTGATATTTCCTCCCATCCCCTGAAAAGCGTCGGCGGTAATCTTACTACCTTCTAACAGTGTCACAAAGTTGGCTGGACTAAAGCCAGCAATGTTAATATTGCCTCCGTTACCACTTCCACCGGCGGTAGCGGATATTTGACTGTTATGACGCATTAATAGGGCATTTGTTTGCAGAGATATGTTACCACCTTCCCCTGATGTGGTGGCGGCAGATAACAAGGAGCGATCGTCGAGTGTCAACTGACTCGCTTCAATTGTCAATCTTCCACCTGCTCCGGTACCAAAATTGTCGCTAGATATCTGACTATTACCGAACACCTGTAAGGAATTCTTGACTCGTAAATCAATGTTGCCACCTTGACCGCCTTTGGTAGCGGCTGTGATTCCCCCTTGATTCTCCAGCAAAATAGAGCCAGCATTCACCTGCAACGTCCCTGCATCCCCTGTACCATCGTTCCTCGCCGTCACCTGTGCCCCATCTTTAACAATCAATCGTCCCGTATTAATTATCACATCTCCAGAATATCCACTGGGTACTGGTGGCACTCTTAATAGTTGTTGCAAAAGCGGATCGACTATATTCCCTGAGGAGATAATCAAACTAGGATTTACCGAGCCGGGGACTTTGCCACTTACCTCTACACTATCTTGAGCGTTAATGGTGACGCTACCAGCAGGGCCGCTGGCTAAGGTGGAAGCATCTACTCTACCACCGTCTTTGATGACCAAACGTTGAGTATTAACGGTTACACTACCAGCTTTTCCAGGGCCACCAGTACCGGCAGTTATTTGGCTGGGAGTGAAAACAAACGGTGTTACACCGAGCAATTCTACTAGCTTCGAGGCATTGACAGTGACATTTCCTCCAGAGCCAGTACCAGCAGTTACAGAGGCAATATTCCCTCCGGAAAGAGCAGTTAATTGCTGAGTTGTCACTCTCAGAGTTCCGGCATTACCAGGGCCAAAAGTTCCCGCCGTAATATTACTGAAGCGAGTGGGGTTAAATGGTGAAAATCCTGACACTTCCAAATAATTATCGGCTTTAATATCAATATTTCCACCAGCAGCAGGTGTGTAAGTAGCCGCAGATATGGCTGCCCCATCTTGAAGGACTAAGCGGGGAGTATTAACGCTAATATCTCCACTCTTGCCACCACCGATGGTTTCTGTAAATAAGTTGCTGGAAATCTGCCCATCTGTTGTGGTACTTACTAAAGATAAGGATTCAGAGGCATTGACGTTAATCCCTGCTGCTGATTCTGTTCCTTGGGTTTGAATTAACACCACGGAGCCATCGCGGATGGAAATGTTTCGCCCCTGCAACTGAATCGAGCCGCTACCAGGGCCGCTGGTATCTGCTAATGCCTTTTGAGATAAAGCAATGTCTTGAAAGCTTGTCACCCCCTGATAACCTAAATTCCAGCCTTGAGGACTGGGATTGAGACTGACGAAACCTCCTGCCACGCTACCTAAATCAATGCGCCCGCCTTCGGCTGTGAGGGTTCCCCCCTCTGAAATAATTCCTCCTCCCACCAACGCCAGGGTATTACCTGGCTGCACCTTTAGTCCCTCGGTGTTTCCCCTAGTGAAGGGTGAAAAGATCGGACTTTGCAGCGTAATGTTATGCCCTTGACCTTGGAGGCGAATCGCTTGCGGATTTTGCCCAAATTGCAAACCTATCGGCACACTAATGGTTAATCGGGGGGAAGTTGCATCAGTAGCACTAAATTCTGAACCATCAGCAAATTTCAGGCTCTCTGCTGTACTGGCCAAAAAGGAGCCGCCAATATTGAGTTGAGCTTTAGTACCGAAGTTAATACCGCTGGGATTTATCAGTATGAAATTCGCACCGTAGTTTTCTCTAATTAAGCCATCAATATTGGAAATTGAACCACCTGTAACTCGGCTAATGATGTTATTAATATTAGTGAAAGCTGCGGTGTTGTTGAAAAAAGCCTCGCCACCAGTGGGGACAGAAAATTCTCGAAAACTGTGAAAGAGATTGTTACCGACTTGTGTTCCGCCTGTAATGACAAAATCCAGCCCTGGGGTCGTCCCTGGTGAAACCACAGTTTGTCCATCACCAAGTGTGTTATCTGAGGAAATTTGTGCTAAAACGGGAAAGCCAGTAATTAGACAAGAGATATAAATAGCACTAGCAATTAAAATTTTTTGACAAAAAAATTGTTTCATTTTACACGAGTGAAATTACCCAAGAAAAAATTAATTAAATGTGTTTTTTTAGTGCATTTTAAGTACATTTAACCAAAAATGATATTATTGAGTTTAATATTTAAGCCTAAATTTTGGTCAAGAAAGGTCTTTAAGTAATATGAACAACAGGCAGTCTTGGGCAACTATGGCGACAGCCCCAATATTAGCTATGGGTGTTATGTTAGCAGGATCTGTGCCCAGTAGAGCTAGTAGCGTACAAGTCAGCTGCAAGACTGACACCACTACACCAAAAGTGATTGTCAGTTTGGTGAAAGACGGAAGTACTCAAAATTACACTATATTAAATTTTCTGCCGAAATATTTCTCTGCGATGAATGGCGTGCAAAATTGCCAGAACACAGCTAAAAGTTTACAAAGTATATACGAGACTGGTGATTCTGAATATTTAACAGGCGATCGCCTCAACGAGCAATCTGTTGTGTGTGCAGTAGAACGCAGAGGTATCGGTTGCAATCATTACAATGCTAAAGTTTTATTTACTCTCAAACCAGTTGATAACCCCTCTCAAGCTTTATACGAAATGCTGGGTAGCGATTTTAAGCAAGCAAAGCCTTCCAACACCAGGACTCTTAGCCGTACTTACACGAATACCAAACCTTTTTGGTGGCCATTTTAATAAGTATTAAATGTCACTGTTCATGGTTGAATGTTGACTGTTAACCGTCAACTAAAGGCTTTTGGACTTGATATGCAATGGGGTGGCGAGTCTCCTAAATTGAGGAGATGAGCAGCGTGTAGTAAGTAAATGATAGAAAATTTAAATCAATCATATTCAATTTTATTAAAACTATCGATATCAAATTATCAAAATCCGATCTGGTTCAAGAATACTTGTAGAGACTTTTAACAAAGAACAGGAAATGGGCAACAGGTCAAGTTATTGTTATTTTTGTTATAAAAATTAAGTAAATTAAGTATATATCTATATCGTCGTCAGTCGTACTATAAAATACAAACACAAATAATCATCTAAGTAAGTCAGTGAAAATAAACAAAACTACACTTGAAACCTTTGCCAACAACAAAGGACAAAGTGGAAAGTCTCTGGCGTTGATGAAAGAGCCACCAGACCCCAGTTCAAGAGCGGTTCAAGTTTAGTTTTGTTTATTTGCACCGACTTACTTAGAAGTATTAACAAAAACATAGTCAAAATTATTACATGAACAAGAAAATTGACCTTTGATAACTCAAAAAAATAAGTTCTTTTGCTACCTTCATAACTAAATATCTTTTTTTTCGATTATGAGGCCACTTGGTAAAGTTTTACAACAGGCTGACTTGGTTTCATCTGAGCAGATAGAAATTGCTCTCAAAGAGCAGGCTAAAGTTCATGGCTTGAAGCTTGGTGAAATTCTAGTTTTGCATGGATGGCTTAAACAAGAAACGGCTGATTTTTTCTCTGACAAGTGGCCAGTATTATTGGAGCAAAAACCAAAACAGCCTTTGGGTAAATATTTTCAAGAAGCTGGACTATTAAATGAACAGCAAATCAGAACTATCCTTGCTGAACAAGCAAACAAAAAACTTCGCTTTGGAGAATTAGCAGTACTGAAGGGTTGGTTGAAACCAACTACTGTGAATTTTTTTCTAGAGAATTTGGCTTTAGAATCCCAACTCCAGGAAGAAGAAATTTCAAATAATCAAAACTCAACCCACATAGAACAATCACATTTAAAAATCGTAGTGCCACAGCCAAACAATTTACAAATAAACCCCATTGAAAATTCAGCTTTTGCTATTAATTCGGCAGAGGAAGAATCATCAACATTAACAGTATTTAGTCCTGGTAGTCTAGAATTATTCAAACAATTACAAGAAAAAGCTAGTTGTCCGGAAGTTTTGCTGACAGAAGTCCAATTTTGGACAGATGGGGAACCGAATTTAACAGAAAAACTTTGCCAATTGCTGGTGGAATGGCCAGATAATATTGCCGCCGGAGCAGAAGCGGTAATAGTGCAACAAATCGTATATAGAAATTTTACTAATAATTGGGAAACTCAAATTACTGCTGAGTATTTACAAGGTATACATGAAAGTACGATCTGTAATCAGCAATGCGATTCCTTATCTTTGTTGAAGCTGTATCGACAAATTTGGCAAGAAGGCGAATTACCAATTAACAACAGTCCAGAAGAGGCAGAACTGTTGCGTATAGGGTTGATAGTTCAACAACAAGACAAACTAAAAGTTGCCAACCGCATTTATCAAGCAGTTTTTAATTGTAATTGGATCAACCGGGAATTAGAAAAGATTCTGTATAATTCATCATCAAAAACAGCTATTTCTCCAAATACGAATTGGAATATCAGCAATACTATTACTAAGCCAAAATCTAGTTTAAATAAAAGGTTTTTGGCATTACTAGGAATAGCTGGTTTAATGGTGTGTGGTTCTGGCTTGATTATTTTTGGTTTGAGTGTATTTAGATGGTTGCAAGTAGAAAAGATTTTCAAAGAAGGTAATGGTTTCTTACAGCAAGGACAATATCAACAAGCCATTGCCAAATATAACAACCTTCTGAAGTTTGATAGCAATTACTACCAATCTTGGACGAACCGAGGCTATGCACTAGCTGGACTCAAAGACTACGACCAGATGCTAGAATCATGCACCACAGCAACTATTATTAATCCAGAAGCTGTTTATGCGTGGAATTGCAAAGGAGAAGCACTATTTAACCTCAAACAATATAATCAAGCACTGTCAGCTTTTGATAAAGCCATTCAACTCAACTCGAAAGATCCTGTGTTCTGGATTAACAAAACAGAAGCTTTACTAGCAGTCAACCAACCTGATACAGCACTTGTTAGTATTAATCAAGCAATTGAAATTTTAAAAGAAATTGCAGAACTTCAACATAAAAATACAGATGCTAAAGAATTAGCCATTGCTTTTAGCTATCAAGGTAAGGTATTATTCCGGAAACAAGAATACGAAGGTTCTCTAAAAGCCTATGAACAGGCATTAAAATACAATCCTCAATACTTTGTAGCTTTACGGGGTAAAGGGATGGTGTTACAAGCTCTAAAGCGAGACGATCGCGCCATCGCGCAATTTTATTTTCTTCTAGATCATCACAAATTAAGTGATGGTCAAAAAGCCGAAGTCTGGTATTATTTAGGATTGAGCCTTTGTAGATTCCAGCAAACTGAAAAAGCGATCGCTGCCTTTGATGAAGCTTTGAAGCTCAAACCCAATTACCAACTTCCACAACAAACCAAAGAGATTTGCCCAAAATAAATGGTTTAATTCGTAATTAAATCGACACTTTAGGTAGAAGTTTAATACTAATTAATCATAAATTCGCTGAAATAAGCGACCATATTTTTGGCTATTTCAGTAGATATATTATGCATATTTATTTTGAGATAATTTTGTTTTTCATGCCGACGACTTAATTTGATTTAGCCCTCAAAATGAGCAAAATAAAAATTATGATTACCACAAAATAACTAGCTTTGCAAGATTTCTAAAACTATCTATTTAGTAAAAAAGACTAACGATAACTCAGTATGAAAAAACATATTTTAGCCGCAGGATTGATATTATCTTCTTCTTTTGTATTCTCACTCAAAGCATCGGCCGCTAATTTCAGTCAAATTTACGCTTTTGGTGACAGCTTAGTTGATACTGGCAATGCTTACAATTTTATTAAAGCGGCTACAGGAGACGAATTTCCTCCCAGTCCACCGTATTTTCAGGGACGCTTTACCAATGGCCCGGTTTGGGTAGAAGGTTTATCTTCCAGTTTGGGAATAACACTAACTAACTTTGCCTTTGGTGGTGCTACTACAGGTACTTTAAACACCATTGATGCAAATTTACCTGGATTAGTTCAACAGATAGCAAGCTTTACTACAACAAATTCTCAAGCCGACAGCGAAGCACTATATGTCATCTGGGCTGGTGCAAATGATTACCGTAGTGGCATCACAAACCCTGCTGAACCAGTTAATAATTTAATAAATGCAGTAAAATCGCTTGCTAGTGTTGGTGCTGAAAATTTTCTTGTAGTAAATTTACCTAATTTAGGTGCGCTTCCCAGCATTAATAACAATCCAACGCTTTCTGCTGGACTAACTGCTTTGACTAACGCCCATAACTCCGGCTTGAGTGCGGGTGTCAACACTTTGAACCAGCAAGAAGATCTTCATATCACCCTTTTTGATGCTAATGCCTTATTGAATAGAGGTCTTGCATCACCGCAAGAATTCGGTCTAACAAATGTTACTGATGCTTGCTTGACAATAAGCAGCCCAACAAGTTTTACCACCTGTCCCGACCCGGATCGATATTTATTCTGGGATCAGTTGCATCCCACAGCATATACTAACAGCATTTTAGCAGGAGCCGCATTAGTAGCAGTTCCAGAATCTTCCCCAGCTTTAGGGATTTTAGCACTGGGGGCTTTAGGGACAATAGGAGTGCTGAAGCGTAAACGTATGTATAGGAAAACTCGAAGAGATAAATTATCTTTGTTGAAGTTGATGAGTGATGAGTGATGAGTGATGAGTGATGAGTGATGAGTGATGACGGGAAAAGCAGGATTTCTTCTCCTTGTCTCCCCATCCCCCCATCCCCAAATCTTCTATTCGTATAGCGATCGCCATTTCTATCAGAAGACTTAATCAAGGGATAATATTTATGGACTAACTAACTGAGTTAGGCGTTTCAATATACGTAGCACCTCGTACAATTCATTTCCAGGGTTACGCATCAAAAAACCCTTTGATAAAGCATAACGCGGTGGATTTCCTTTCACTAATTTCACGAAAATAAACTCGCTTCCCGTAGCAATCATCCCGAAACTGGGTCGATTGGTATACGGATTTCCTAATAGATAAGCAAGAATTTGTGCAAGTCCTTGTTCCACTGAAAACGAAGCCCTTTTAGACTCAATAATCATCACCCAGAATTGCTCTTTCAAAACTAAAGTATCTATTCTTCCTTTGATGATGACATCTTCATCGGGCACAGCAATTTCTATTGATTCTTCTGATTTTACATAAAAGGTCGCTAGATAAAAATCCCCAATAAAAAGTAATGGGTCTACAACTGCCATTTTCACTATATCTTCTAGTAAGGGCGGGTAATTGAGAAGATTTAAATAACCTGTTTTCACCTTATCTAAAAGTTGTTTATCTAAATCATTAATTTCTGGTAAATCTTCTTGCCATTCACCGAAGAATGAACCATCCAATACTAATTGAATACCAAAGGTATCGATTAAGTAGCGTAAATCGATGACCTTCGCTTGGATTGTTTGCGTCATAAGTTTTGGGGAGTGGAGTCTGGTAAATTAATAGGCTTTATGCTATTCATTAGTTGCAGCTTCTAGCCAGATTTCTACATCATCTGCTAGCAACTTTTGTGCTGCTTCTAGCATTGCGGCTGCGATGTCTTTGAGGTCTTCGCGATTGTTTAAGTAAGTTTTCAAGGCTTCCATTGGGTCAATGCTACTACTGGCACTCAATTCGGGAATTCGCGGTCGAGCCAATTGACTGACTAATTCTGCTTGCATAGTGTAGGTGTGAGCCGCACTTAAAGCAGTATGTAAAGAAGCACTTTCAATTAAATCCATTTGTTCTGAGCGCAGTTTGTAAATTAACCGCACTACAGCATCTTCAATATCATACTTGGCGATCGCTTTGATTAATGCCCCTTGCGGATCTTCTGCTTTGGAGACATCCACCTCAATTGTGCAAAAATCCCGGACTGGTAACTGACAAAACTCCCACTCTGTTTTACCCCGTTCCAGTTCTACTATTACATATCCTTTGTCTTCTTTTTCTTCACTAAAATCTACCCGCTCAATACTTCCTGGATAAATCACCGGCGGGTTGTTGGATTTATTTAAATTTTGATGACGATGGACATGTCCCAATGCTACGTAATCAAAACAAGGCCGCGTCAACAAAGATAAAGGCAGAGTAAAACCTTTACCCACTGCTAAGTAGCGTTCTGCACCTAAAGTTGCATTGTCAGCCATCAAGTGAGCCAAAAGCACAGTTGGCACATGGGGGTCAAGACGGCGAACTTCCCCTTCTAAAACAACTCGCAGGCGTTCTGTTAATAGTTCATTGACTTCAGCCAAAGACAAACCCTCAGTTTCTTGGCGAGTCATTAGCGTCGAACGAGTCAGCCAAGGCAGGGTAATTACTTGTACTTTGCCATTACGAGTTTTGATGTGATGAGTAGTCAATGTGTCACCAACGACAAAACCAGGCACTCCCAAGGTGCGGTAAATACATAAACTCGCGCCTCCTAGTCCTTGGGAATGTTGGTCGTGATTTCCCACTAACAGCACTGTGGGAATATTCGCATCTACCAAACGGCGAAACTGATTAGCAAAAGCTTGTTGTACATAAGGTGGTGGTGTCGCATCTGGAAAAGCATCGCCACCAAATATTACTAAATCTACCGGATCTGCGATCGCTCGGTCAATACATCGAGATAATGTATTGACAAAATCCTCCAATCGTGTATTTAAACCAGTTGCCTGATTAATTCGTCCGTGGGAAAAGCCGCTTCCCATGTGGATATCAGAAAGGTGGAGGATTTTAATCATATTTGTTCTTTGTCCTTAGTCATTTGTCGTCTCTTACAAAGTTCTGATCCAAGTAAGCCTTGGCTCAACGCCACTTGCTTTCCTACGCAAGGCCACAGGAACGCAGTGGCTCGACTTTGCACTTTGTCTTTTGTCATTTCTTATTTTTAACTACTAACCAATGACTAATGACTAATGACTAATGACTAATGACTAATGACTAATGACCAGTAACTAAATATGAATACCGCATTCTGTTTTATCACTTCCCCGCCAGCGTCCAGCACGTTCGTCTTCGCCTTCTTTGACTCTGGTAGTAATGGGTTTGTCACCGATGCTGGGATAACCTTGGTCATGTAGAGGATTGTAGATAACTCCGTGTTCAGCCACGTAAAGCCAGCTATCTTTGCGCGTCCAGGTAGCTATGGGATTTACTTTCAAACGACCCTTGCCGTCGAATTCAAAGATGGGCATGTTAGCGCGGGTTACTGCTTGGTCGCGGCGGCGTCCGGTAATCCAAGCAACGCTGTTGAGGTCGTCTAAACCCCGTTGCAGTGGTTCAATTTTGGTAATGTCGTGGAATTTGAGAATATCTTTATCCCAGAGTGCATCGCCAAATTTGGCTTCAAAAGCTTCGGGGCTGTCCGCTTCTAGAGTTTTGTAAGTTTGCAGATCGAGGTTGTATATTTGTTTGGCTTTAGCAACTAGTTCTAGGGTTTCATCGAAGTGGTACAGGGTATCGAGAAAGATTACAGGAACAGGAAACTTCAGTTCGCTGTAAAGAATGTGGGTAATTACCATGTCATCCACATTAAAAGCACTGGTTTGCACCAGTCCGGTGGGGATGTTTTCTATAGACCATGCCAAGATTTGTTTGGGAGTGGCAGTTTCAAACTCCTGGTTTAATTTTTCTAAGTCAAAAGCGATGGTTTCGTTTTTAGGTGCTGTAAAAGCTGTCATGGTAATTTTTTGTTCTAATGATTTCTACCTTGATTAAGTTTTATTTTACTGCATAAAGGCCCATATCCCGCTAGGAGATGAGGTAATTATTAATTCTAGGGAGTGGGGAGATGGGGAGATGGGGGAGACAAGGGAGGCAAGGAGAATAAATCCTGCTTTTCCAGTCAACAGTCATCAGTCAACAGTCAACAGTCAACAGTCAACAGTCATCGGTCAACACTGCCAATTCCCAATGCCA
>Ga0314811_100206_pt1 | contig 10415 bp, 5 predicted proteins | sample STEome_7_FD_202340 | JGI IMG/M metagenome (GOLD analysis project Ga0314811, IMG submission 202340) | Metatranscriptome of soil surface biofilm microbial communities from soil inoculated with nitrogen-fixing consortium DG1, State College... ...
AAAATTTTTATTAAAATGCAGATGTTTACTAGGCGGCGTGCTGTGTACCTAAATTCAGTAAATAATTGATGATTAATAAATTACAAGACTACAATCCCAGTGGCGTAGGCGAAATTAATGGCAACCTTTTGGGTTTACCATTCGATTATGAGTCTGCAAACTTGATTGTCTTTGGTGTTCCGTGGGAAGTCACTGTTTCCTATGGTGCAGGTACAGCGAACGGGCCACAACGGATTTTAGATGCTTCTACTCAATTAGATTTGTTCGATTTCGATCGCCCCGATGGCTGGAAACAAGGAATTTTCATGGTGGAAATTCCCCAGGATATCTTAGAAAAAAACAAATATTATCGTGGCTTATCAGCGAAAATCATCGACAGGTTAACCCAAGGAAAAGAAATCTCAGATACACCAGATTTAACACCCGTACTTATAGAAATAAATCAAGCTTGTCAACAAGTTAATCAATGGCTGTTTGATAATTGTCAGCAAGCAATTAACAATGGTAAACGGGTTGCAGTCATCGGAGGAGACCACAGTTCGCCTTTAGGATATTTCCAAGCATTAGCCGCGAAATATCCGAATTATGGGATTTTACATATTGACGCACACGCAGATTTACGGAACGCCTATGAGGGATTTGAATTTTCCCATGCGTCAATTATGTTTAATGGCATGAAAATACCACAAATTTCCAAGTTAGTGCAAGTTGGTTTACGTGATATTTCCCATGATGAAGTTCAGATGATTAATAAATCTGATGGTCGGATTATTGCTTATTACGATCCAGCTATTAAACAAAGGCTTTATGGTGGCACAACTTGGATAGAGTTATGTCGAGAAATTATCAACCATTTGCCTGAGGATGTCTATGTTAGCTTTGATGTGGATGGTTTAGATCCAAAACTATGTCCGAGTACAGGTACTCCCGTTCCGGGTGGCTTGGAATTAGAGCAAACATTTTGCCTGTTTCGGGAGTTGGTGAATAGCGGTAGAAAAATTATTGGCTTTGATATCTGCGAAGTTGGTGATGGTGAATGGGATGGGAATGTTGGGGCGCGGATAGTTTATAAGCTAGCGAATTTGATGGATTTATCTTTGGAGAATTGAGGAGTCAGAAATCAGAATTCAGGAGTCAGAATTCAGGAGTCAGAATGAATTGGAGGCTGATGGTTGACACTCTCCGCACTTTTAGTGCGGAGATTCTTTAAAAGGAGCTAACCACAAATGTCTACTTATTAGGTATGTCTATTGCGTAGGGGCGGGTATATAAATATCCTCATTTACTCAACGATAATCCTAGTAAACCCGCCCCTACCTTAATTGTCTTTGCTTGTGAGGGCTGGAACTGGACTACAGAGTACCGAGTTATATCATGTGCGCGTGATTATTTATTAAACCCGAAAAACCCCAAAGAGCCAAAGCTACGCTTTGTCTACCCTCCCCGCACGTGGGGAGGTTTTGGCTTTAGACAAAACCGGGGTCGGGTGATGCGGATGGTGATATTGAATTATTGGATTCAAAACTACGTCATGGTAAAGGTTTCATGTTAAGTTGACACCAATCTACAATCGCCCACCATCGCATTTAACAATTCTTCAAAGCTTGATTCGCCAAGAATATAAGCGATTAAATTCACTTAATTGGATTTTTGCCAACAAATCATCATCTCATAAATTAAGCAAATTAAGCAAACCCAAACAGAAAACAACAGGTTAGCTCACTAGTTTAAGGAAATTGAGCAAAAGCATTTGTAGTCATGTTTGAAAAACAGCTTGTATATTGCCATATTCATCATGAAGCCTGTTGAAGTTTTTATTTCATATCACCACAAAGACGAGCAGCTATGCAAAGAGTTACAGAAGCATCTACTACCTTTGCAGCGAGAACAGATAATTAACAGCTGGCATCCTTATCAAGTTGTCGCTGGACAAGAGATCAAAGGTGAAATAGATCGACATCTAAACCAGGCTGAGCTGGTCTTACTACTAATTAGCCCTGATTTCACTTCTTCAGACGAACATTGGACTGGTCAAGTTAAACAAGCACTAAAGCAGAATGAATCGGGCAAGGCTCATGTGATCCCAGTGTTGCTGCGTCATGCGGATTGGAAAATTCCGCCAATTGATGGACTATCTGCACTACCTAGTAATGACAAACCGATAAAAAGCTGGGATGACATAGATCTGGCATTCGTGGATGTTCTTCAAGGAATTAAAGAGACAGTACGATTAATTGCTAACTCAGATTCGGCATCACCGAAACAAACTGTACCAGAACTAGAAAATCATCAGTATCAGTTCACAAATCTTATCAAAGAAGGAGATCGTTTGTACGGAGAGCAAAAGTTAGAGGAAGCTGCTCTGAAATACAAAGCGGCTCTTAATCTTGACTCTAACTCTGTGTATGCTCAAAATGCACTGGGAAACGTATTGTCTACTCAAGGCAAGTTGGAAGAAGCAACTATCGCTTATCGCCAAGCTCTCAGCATCAATCCAAATAATGCAGTTGTTAACTATAACTTGGGGAATACACTCAAAACCCAAGGTAAGTTAGAAGAAGCGATCGCTTTTTATGAAAAAGCCCTACACCTCAACCCAAACGATGCCGATTTTCACAATGCTCTGGGGAGTGCGCTCTACGCTCAAGGTAAGTTAGAACAAGCAAGCGCCGCTTATCAAAAAGCTCTCAAACTTGAATCAAACAATGCACTTACTTACTACTGGTTGGGGAATACGCTGTACGATCAACGCAAGCTAGAAGAAGCAAGCAGCGCCTATGAACAAGCCCTAAAACTCGACTCAAAAAATGCAGATTTTTACAATGCGCTGGGGAATGCACTGTACGCTCAAGGCAAGTGGGAAGAAGCAAGCAGCGCCTACCGCCAAGTCCTGCAACTCAACTCTAATTATTCAAACGCTCATCATAGACTAGGGAATGCGCTCTACAGTCAAAGCAAGTGGGAAGAAGCAAGCGCCGCATACCGCCAAGCTCTTTATCTTAACCCCAACAATGCAGTTACTCACTATTGCTTGGGTTTAGCCTTCTCTGCTCAAAAAAATTGGGAAGAAGCCATCGCTGCATATCGTCAAGCTATATACCTCAATCCAAACGATGCAGATTTTTACAATCGACTAGGGGTAACACTGTACAATCAAGACAAACTAGAGGACGCAATTGCTAAGTATCGCCAAGCCATCAACTGCAACCCAAACTATGCAGATGCTTACTATAACCTGGGGAGTGCTTTGGAAAAACAAGGCAAGGTAGAGGAAGCAATTTTTCAATATCGTCAAGCCATCAATTCCAACCCAAACTATGCAGATGCTTACTATAACCTGGGGAGTGCTTTGGAAAAACAAGGCAAGGTAGAGGAAGCAATTTTTCAATATCGTCAAGCAATCAACTCCAACCCAAACCATGCAAATGCTTGCAACAACCTGGGGTTAGCACTGTACAATCAAGACAAACTCGAAGAAGCCATCGTACAACTGGAAATAGCTGTTCGTCTCGATCCCAGTAACACTGTGTTGTGCAATAACTTCAAGTTTCTGACGAATAAGAAAGATGCCAGAACTCAAAATAGTTTGGGATTATCGCTGTACGAGCAAGGTAAGCTAGAAGAAGCAATTGTCAAGTATCGCCAAGCCTTAAGCCTCGACCCAAACAATGTATATGCTCACAATAACTTGGGGTTAGCGCTGTACAAACAAGACAAGCTAGAAGAAGCGATCGCCGCCTGTCACCAAGCTATACGCCTCGACTCAAATCTTTCGGAAGCTCACAATAACTTAGGACTTGCTTTGGAAAAACAAGGCAAGCTAGAGGAAGCAATTTTTGAGTATCGCCAATCTATCAACTGCAACTCAAACAATGCATACGGTCATAATAATTTGGGGTTAGCTCTGTACAATCAAGACAAACTCGAAGAAGCCATCGCACAACTGGAAATAGCTGTTCGCCTCAATCCCAGTAGCACCTTATTTCATGACAACTTAGAGTTTCTTCGCAATAAGAAGAAGAATAAAGATGATGCAATAGAACTAAATAACCTGGGGTTTGCACTGTACAACCAAGACAAACTCGAAGAAGCAATTGCTAAGTATCGCCATACACTAAGCCTCGATCCTAAACTTTCAGAAGCTCACAATAACTTAGGACTTGCTTTGAAGAAACAAGGCAAGCTAAAGGAAGCGATTTTTGAGTATCGTCAAGCCCTCAGCTATAAATCAAACAATGCAAACGCTCATAATAATTTGGGATTAGCGCTGTACGAACAAGATAATTTAGAACAAGCGATCGCAGAAGTGGAAATAGCTGTTCGTATCGATCCCAGTAGCACCCTATTTCGTGACAACTTAGAGTTTCTTCGGAATAAAAAGAAGGGTTTTTGGGGAGCTTTATTTGGTTAGTAGAATATTCTCAGTTTTATTCATCTCAAGGGTGTGCGATCGCCTGTTGTTGACGATGCGTTCACGAAGTATCCCGAAGGCATTGCTCAACCTCAAAGCTTCATCTTTCCACTTTGGAACAAGAATTGTCGAGCAAAAAGGGCGATCGTTCCACCTCAAAACCTCATCATTCTACCTATGAACACGAAGCTTCCACTTTGGAACAAGAATTGTCGAGCAAAAAAGGCGATTGTTTGACCTTTTATCGTGTAAATTGCAGCTTTTATCCTGAAAGTTACGGCTTTTATCCTCACGATTCGAGTTCTGAACTCGGAAGTTGGAGTTTTGAACATCAATTGTCGAGTTCAAAACGCAAAGGCTTGTCCCATTACAAGCATTGCTTTGTTTGTTTTGAGAATTCGTCAATAGCGATGGCTTCTCCTAACAAAGACGCTGCGCGTAGCTTGCTGTACGCCAACGCCAAAGGCGCGCAAAATGACAGCGGATTTCAAAAAGCCTGAACTACACTAAGCTAATGCACACTCAAAAAGCATAACCACTCGTGGTGGTGGTTGACTCTCAACGGTCAACCGTCAACAGTCAACATTCAACAGTCTAATCCAGTCAATGTGCAAGTTAAATGTAGAACAGTTCATCTATGTCTGCTAGTCTTTTGTTTAGGCTGTGATTTTGTAAAATTTACTTCCATACAGCCATTTAATCAAGTAAATTCAAGAATATGCCTAATCCAGTTAAAGTATTTTTTTCTTACTCCCATAAAGATGAAGCCTTGCGTGACGAGTTGGCGACTCATCTGGTCATGATGAAACGCCAGGGAATTATCGAAGCTTGGCACGATCGCGAAATTAGTGCTGGTACTGAATGGGCAAATGCGATCGATGAAAATCTGGAAATTGCAGATATCATTCTCTTGCTTATAAGTACTAACTTTCTGGTTTCAAATTACTGCTACGACATAGAAATGAAACGAGCAATGGAGCGACATGAAACGCGAGAAGCTCGTGTAATTCCCATTATTCTCAAGCCCACAGACTGGAATGGTGCGCCTTTTAGTAAGCTGCAAGCACTCCCTAAAAATGCTCTACCAATCACCAAGTGGCAAGACCAAGATGAGGCTTTTTTAAATGTTGTTCAGGGAATTCGTAGAGTAGTTGAAGAAATCACAAAATCAAAAAATTCTTCCTCAACCGTTTCTCAAAATACTACACCTACAACTTCCACTCCTTCTCAAACAAGTAGGAGATTAACAGATGGCCAGCGTCGAAGATTAGAAGAAGAACGCAATTCAGTCCAACAACAATATGACTTGGTGAACAAAAAATTCGCACTACTGCGCGAAGCACACACCATTGAAACAGATGTGGCAACGAAATTCAAGCTAGAAGTGCAAATTCGGGAAAACCAAACAGAAAAGGATAGATTAGCTCAGCAGCTTGAGGAAATCGAGCAAAAGCTTTTGTAGTTTTCTTTTAAAACAGCCAACCATCTTAATAGTATTTGTGAAAATATAGCAGTCCGATTTGATTGATGAACTGATCTGTATAGGCAAAGAAGCAACAGGCAATAGGCAACAGGGTTATAAAAGAGTAGAGTATACGGAATTTTGTTCAAAAATCAAATAGGATTCCTATATTTCATCACCAATCATGAAACACCTTGAAGGTAAAGTTACATTAGTCACAGGCGCAACGCGGGGAATTGGTCGGGGAATTGCTGTTGGTCTGGGGGAAGCAGGTGCAACTGTCTATATTACTGGTCGCAGTTTAAACAATTCTTATGCCAATGATGATATTTCGGGGACTTTAACTGAAACGCAATTAGCCGTTGAACAAGCTGGTGGTGTATGCATTCCCGTCCAAGTAGACCACAGCGATGATGAGCAGGTGCGTTTGCTCTTTGAACGTATCCAAAATGAGCAAAATGGACAACTAGATTTGCTGGTCAATAATGCTTATTCAGGAGTGAGGGCAATTAAAGACGCTTACGGGCGACCTTTTTGGGATTGCGAACCCAGTCTTTGGGATGCTAGTAACAATGTTGGACTTCGTAGCCACTATGTAGCGAGTGTTTTTGCTGCTCGGATGATGACTAGGCGCAAATCTGGACTAATTTGCACCATTTCTTCGTGGGGCAGTATGTCTTATATCTTTAACGTAGCATACGGTGTTGGGAAAACAGCCTGCGATCGCCTCGCTGCTGATATGGCTGTGGAACTAAAACCCTATAATGTTGCTTCGGTTTCAATTTGGCCTGGTATTGTTGGTACTGAGCTTTTTTCTCGTTTTGCTTCTGAAGCCAACCCAACAAATGCTACCAACCAGAGAAACTCGTTTTTCAGCGATCGCTATAACTGGGAAACTCCATTATTCACCGGACGAGCGATCGCTAAACTTGCTGGCGATGCAAACATCATGAATCGTACAGGACGCTTGCAAATTGTTGCCGAACTCGCTAGCCAATATGGAATTGTCGATGAGAATGGCGATCGACCTGCGTCGTTACGTTCTCTGCGTTTTGTGCTACCTGCTGCATTGCCCGCACTGAGAAATTACTCAAAACTCATACCCGATATTAAAATGCCGTGGTCACTGTTGCTACTCACTGCCCTGAGTTCGCCTAAAGTTTAAAGGGAATGGGGAATGGGGTAGGGATTAAAAAACTCGGTTCATCTACTTTGATAGTATGTTAATCCACCTCTGAACTGGATTAATGAGTATTTGAACTGGATTAATCCACCTCTGAACTCCGTTAATGAGTATTTGAACTGGATTAATCCACCTCTGAACTCCGTTAATGAGTATTTGAACTGGATTAATCCACCTCTGAACTCCTTTAATGAGTATTTGAACTGGATTAATCCACCTCTGAACTCCTTTAATGAGTATTTGAACTGGATTAATCCACCTCTGAACTCCGTTAATGAGTATTTGAACTGGATTAATCCACCTTTTATACTCGTGAATTAAGAATCATCAGTTGGGTTTCGTTCCTCTACCCAATGCCCCATGCCCAATGCCCCATATCCAAAATAAACTATCCTGAGATATATAAAACTTTGTATCCTAGTTTTAATAAGTCGTACATAATTATTTAAAAACTGGTGCAAGAAGATTTTAGATTAATTGTTGATTTAGTTTCAGTTTTGGCGGTTGCAGCCTGTGGCGGACTGTTAGCGGCACTTTTGCGACAGCCGGTGCTGCTGGGGTATCTCATTGGCGGGATGATTGTCGGGCCGGCCGGACTGGGAGTGATTAAAGAAGTTATTCAAGTGGAGACTCTGGCACAGTTCGGAGTAGCCTTTTTATTATTCGCTTTGGGTGTAGAATTTTCTTTTGCGGAACTCAAGAAAGTCAAAGCGATCGCTCTGGGTGGCGGTGGACTCCAGATTGCTTTGACGATTTTGGTGACGGTGACGGTATGCGGGTTAATTGGTGCTTGGGGAACGTTACCTGCTAAGGGGATGTTTTTGGGCTGTATTCTTTCGTTGTCTTCCACGGCGGTTGTCCTCAAGTCGTTGATGGAACGCAATGAAACCGAAACGCCCCACGGACAAGTAATGTTGGGGATTTTGGTAGTCCAGGATTTGGCGCTGGGATTGATGTTGGCAGTGCTACCAGCCCTCAACCAACCAGCAGAAACCATTGGTATCGCTGTACTCACAGCCCTGGCGTCCATTGCTTTATTTGCCGCAGGTGCGATCGCAGCAGGGATTTGGCTGATACCGCCTTTGTTGCGACTGTTAGCCCGTACTGAAAGCAAAGAATTATTTTTGTTGGGCGTTGTCGCTTTATGTTTGGGCATCGCCTTGCTCACAGAGCATTTGGGGCTATCCATCGAAATGGGGGCGTTTGTCGCCGGGTTGATGATTTCTGAGGTGGAATACGCCGACCAAACCCTGACTTACGTGGAACCATTGCGAGATATCTTTGCCAGTTTGTTTTTTGCTGCCATTGGCATGTTAATTGACCCGGTGTTTTTGTGGAAGAACCTGGAATTGATTTTAGTGCTTGTGGCAATAGTTTTTGTGGGGAAGTTTCTGATTATCACACCCCTAGTGAAACTGTTTCGCTATCCCTTGAAAACAGCCTTAATTGCTGGTTTGGGACTAGCGCAAATCGGGGAATTTTCCTTTGTTCTCGCCAGTGAAGGGCAAGCTTTGGGTCTAGTGTCCCGGCGGATATATTTACTGATTTTGGGAACCACAGCAGTCACCCTCGTGGTGACGCCATTTGTACTGCGGTTTGTGCCATTGTTATTTAACTTCGCCGAATCCATGCCTTGGTTGAAACCCTATTTAGCAGATGACCAACCACGGGATATGTCAGAAGATTTACCTTCAAAAGACCATGTGGTAGTTTGCGGCTATGGACGAGTAGGCAAAAATTTAGTGAAATTATTGCAGCAACATGACCTACCTGTGGTGGTAATCGATCAATCAGAAAGTAGAATTCAGCAGTTGCGGGAAGCTGGGGTAGCTTATGTTTATGGCAATTGTGTGAGTTTACACGTTCTGGAAACTGCCGGAGTCAATCATGCCAAAGGAATGGCCATCGCACTTCCAGACCCTATGAGTACTCGTCTTTGCTTGAAACGAGCTTTGGAATTGTCGCCAGAATTAGATTTAGTTGTCCGCGCTACCCACAATCGAGACATTGAAGTGCTGTATCAACTGGGAGCCAGGGAAGTGGTGCAACCAGAGTTTGAAGCCAGTTTAGAAATGGTGACTTATTTATTAACTGGCTTGGGCTTCTCCCAAACTCTCGTTCAACGGGAAATGCAGCAAATTCGCAAGGATCATTATTTAGACTTGCGGCCAGAACGTTCTCCTACTGAAGTTGCCCAGGATTTGCGCCAAGCAACTCAAGATTTAAATCAGCGCTGGTATCCTCTACCATCTGGTTCGCCTTTAGTTGGCATGAGCTTAGAAGAAGCAGATATGCGCTACTTAACAGGGGCAAGTTTGATGGCAATTCGCCGCGCTAACGGGGATGAAATCGATTATCCCAGTAGTGAAATGCGTTTGCAAGAAGGCGATCGCTTGCTAGTGGTGGGAGCAGATGAAGAACTGGCCGCTTTAGCAGAATTCGCCAAGGGACAAGCAGCTGTCCCCGGAGAAAATAGTGCTTGTCAGTGGGTGACGGTAAATGCTGACTCGCCAATTCTCGCTAAAACTCTTGCAGATTTGGATATCACCAAACAATACGGCGTACAAGTGCAGGCAATCCGCCGTGATGGCAAATTTATCCGCTATCCTGATGGCAACATGGATTTGCGAGTCGGCGACCAAGTATTGTTGTGCGGTAATTTGACAGGTTTGAGTCAACTACAACAGTTATTTGGTGTCAAAAGTTCACTACCCCTTTCTGCCCCCGTGGTGAAAGCCGGTGAAGCACAAGCCCTCAAAGATTTTTTACCTGCGGATACTGTGACGGATTAACAAAGAAGAATTCAGAATTGATGAATTATTTTATAATCCTTCCCTACTTGATAATCCATTGGCGCAGGTAAGCGGTTTAATCCAGCGATCGCCTTTTTCAGGTGGCAATAACTTGGCTATCTGGAGTGCTTTATCATATTTTTCTAAAAAGATATAGCTTTTGATAATAAAATCCGGCTCCAGAGTTTTGTCTATCACATACTTGTTTTGGAGAGCAGTTTCGATTAGTGCCAAAGCTTTCTGCATATTGCCAACTTTTGCATAAGACTCCACCATTGTGTTGAGGGAAGTTACTTTGAATAAATCAAAATGTTCGTCTAAGGTGTTCAACAATTCCAAAGCGCGATCGGGTTGTCCGAGTTTGGCATACCACTCAGCAGTACCTAAAAAGATGTTGGTTCTAAAAGCGTGAAAAATAGTGCGCTTGGCATATTTAAGCAATTGAGAAAAAAGCTTTTCTGCTTTATCTATTTGTCCAGTTTCGGCGTAAGTACCTGCTACATCAACTAAAATACTGGTTGGATCTTTTAGCTGCTCGGTTATTTTCAGAATACGGGAAAATATTTC
>Ga0314811_100207_pt1 | contig 10406 bp, 8 predicted proteins | sample STEome_7_FD_202340 | JGI IMG/M metagenome (GOLD analysis project Ga0314811, IMG submission 202340) | Metatranscriptome of soil surface biofilm microbial communities from soil inoculated with nitrogen-fixing consortium DG1, State College... ...
CTCCTCAAAACTCTGCCTGGTAGCGATAGGGTCAATAGCGTCGCCTACAGCCCCAATGGACAACAGTTAGCTTCTGCTAGTTTTGACAAGACGATCAAAATCTGGGATGTCAGCAGTGGTAAATTCCTCAAAACTCTGCCTGGTCATAGGAATGTTGTTAATAGCGTCGCCTACAGCCCCAATGGACAACAGTTAGCTTCTGCTAGTGATGACAAGACGATCAAAATCTGGGATGTCAGCAGTGGTCAACTCCTCAAAACCCTGACTGGTCATAGCAGTTCGGTCTTTAGCGTCGCCTACAGCCCCAATGGACAACAGTTAGCTTCTGCTAGTTATGACAACACTATCAAAATCTGGGATGTCAGCAGTGGTAAACCCCTCAAAACCCTAACTAGTCATACCAGTTGGGTCTATAGCCTCGCCTACAGATCCAATGGACAACAGTTAGCTTCTCCTAGTGATGACAGCACCATCAAAATCTGGGATGTCAGCAGTGGTCAACTCTTGAAAACCCTGACTGGTCATAGCAATTGGGTCAGAAGTGTCGCCTACAGCCCCAATGGACAACAGTTAGCTTCTGTTAGTGATGACAAAACAATAATTTTATGGGATTTGGATTTAGATAATTTATTACTCAGTGGTTGCAATTTGCTAAATAATTACCTCATTGCCCATCCAGAAGTGTTAGAAGAGTTGCAATCGTGCCAAACTCCATCCCGGTTGGCGCAAGCAGCGACAGTGTTAGTCATCCAAGGTGAGAAGTTAGCGCGAAATGATGATATTAATAACGCTGTTGAAAAGTTCAACAAAGCACAGCAGTGGGATAATAAATTAAAGTTTGATTCCCAGGCGAGAGCAAAAGAGTTTGTCAACAAAGGCAAGGCTGAACGTTTAGTTGATGAAGGAAATAATCCCTTACAACAGAAAAAATTTAAGGAAGCACTAGCAGCTTACACCGCAGCTCTCAAGTTCGATCCAAAAGTGCAAATTCCTACAAGTTCTTGGCATGCAATATGCTGGGATGGGAGTTTACAAAAACAAGCAGCTGATGTGTTACCAGCCTGTGAAAAAGCCGTTGCACTTGCACCTGAAGATGGCAACATTCGTGACAGTCGCGGTTTAGCTAGGGCGCTAACAGGAAACACCCAAGGAGCGATTTCAGACTTTGAAGCATACATCGCCCAGACTCAGGATAAAGATAGTAAAGCACAACGGCAGCGCTGGGTGAAAGATTTACGGGCGGGGAAAAATCCGTTTACAGATGCAGAACTTAAGAAGTTACGGAATTAGGGCATTGAGCACTTGTACTGAGCGTAGCCGTTGGCGCAGCCTCTCGCAGAGAAGTATGGGGCATGGGGCATTGGGAGTAGTGACTGATGATTGATGACTGATGACTGTTGACTGGGGAGTTATATCATGTCCGCATAATTAGTTATGATTCCCACAGTCATTGCACCCCACCCCTTAATCTCCTCCCCGCAGGCGGGAAGGGGAGACAAAGCATAGCTTTGGCGGGGTGGGGTTTTCGGGTACACAAAATAACTTTAATAGTATGGAATAAAACCTGTTTTGTTTGCCAATTTCCCCTGATAAAATTCAGTCAATATCCTGTATTTTTCCATTGCAGTATCAATCTTGGCGATGGTTATCTTATTAAGCATCAATTAGCTTGATATATGTATTCGTAAAGTCAAAATTATTATTGATTGCTAATTCCCATATATACACTTAGTGAAACTATATTTATGGTTTCCAGTAAAACCAAGTATTTAACTACGTAAAATATTGGCGAGAGTTGAAACTTATACGGGTGAAATTACGTCTCATGTTGAGTTAAATTATATTCGTTCCTCGATTGGGTTCCTGAAATTCAAATTTCCCCAACCCATCTTTTGTAATGATGTATTATCCTCACTACTCTAAATACATTTTTGTTGTTAGTTAAAAAACATAACTTAACAAAAAGTTTAAATTAATAGAATTGACGGAAATCCCTCATAGACATTGGTTTAGGGCACTTTGAATATCGCAGGAAAACATAACTAGAGAAATTTCTGCATAAAGTTAGTGAATTTAGACGTAATAAAAGTGGAATCACTGAAACGTTTTCATGAAACTCATGAAATCCAGGGCAATTGCCAGTTAAACAATTAGGTTAGATGGGATGAATGGGGGTTGTGATGCAAACTTCAAAATTGAGTTTCGAGGAGCGCAATCTCGCTATGACAAAGGATTTGGAAAAACTGGCTTTGGATTGGCAAAGGCGCTTGACTGTAGAATGTCCAGAACAAAGTGAAGCTACTAGACAAAGTATTACTCTCTGGCTCTTGGGATCTGACTCAAAACGGTTTGATATGTTTAACCCGAAAGAACTTGAGATCGCCAAGCAAGCGATGGAGTATCGCTGGAGAATTTTACGTCAACGCTACTTAGGGTTAGGGCGAGAACGTGCCTATCGTAACTTGATAACGCGACTGGGGAGCTTGGCAACATTACGAAATAAAATTCAGACTTGGGTGGCTCTTAGCCGCGATCGCCAGCGTAGTGTAGTAGATGTATTGCAAGAAGTACTACAAGAACTACTGCAAAATGACACCTACATGCAACAGCAAATGGTTGACATTGCCAAATATACAAGCGATCGCCGATTAGCCGATGCTTTGCTGTTTGCCAGCGTAGAAGAATATTGTTTGCGTCCAGTACGCAATCAACCCCTTTTAGCTTACCGTTTTGTAAATTACTTGCGTCGTACCCAGCGTGGCGGCTTAACCCAAGTCCCAAGCCGCGATTTAGTTAGATTAGTCTCAGAAGAAGTCCTCACAGACGACAGCGACAATCGAGTTAACTTAGTTGATAGTCAAGCGATCGCAGAATATCAAGAAGCACAACAACAAGAAGAACAACAAGCACTACGGCAGTCTGTACAAAGAGAATTTGAAAATTATTTACAAGAAAACCTGGGAACAGAAGCAGTAGAGTGGCTACGATTGTATCTCCAAGGTAAATCACAAGAAGAAATTGGCAAAAAACTCAATAAACCAATTAGAGAAGTATACCGACTGCGAGAAAAAATTAGTTACCACGCTGTGCGCGTCTTTGCCCTCAAAGGTAAACCAGAACTCGTAGATAGTTGGCTCTCAATTTCCTTGGAAGAACACAACTTCGGTCTAACACAAAGCCAATGGCAGCAACTTCATGAAAAACTCACTCCTTTGGCGCGGCAGATCCTAGATTTACGTAGAACAGGTAAATCAATAGAAGAGATAGCCCAACAATTAAAACTCAAAACTCACCAAGTGCTAGGCGAATGGACAAAAGTCTATCTTGCAGCCCAAGCTTTAAGAACTCAGGAGTAAGCGGGCATTGGGCATCCCTTCTCTGCGAGACGCTACGCGAACGGCTTCGCTCAGGGCAAGTGGGCATTGGGCATTGGGAAATGAGGGAGATAAGAGGAAAAGGGAACAAGGAGAATAATTCTTAACTCTTAACTCTTCACTCGCATACCCCATATCTCATCTCAGTATTTTCCCTAATCCTTAATCGAAAATTTATCCTCTACTTACGTCTACTTATGTAATAGATAATTGAATTTTTAACAATCCAACAAAGTATCTTTATTAACTACCTACTAAACTAGAAGGAAAATACTATATAAGAAAATACCAAGTAATAAAATCTATGTTGTCTTCAGAAGGCGAACTCACAAATAGCACAATCAACAGAGAACATGTGCTAACCGCTACACAAAGTAAGTGGGAGCAAGAAGGCGAACGCGAGGAAATATTCCAGCTAATGGATAGTTTTTTGTCATTTGAAGCTTGTCTTTACCATCAAATATTGCCTTTTGGATTAAAAGACAACAAGCTATTGCTAGGTATGGTTCATCCACAAGACGCTGAGGCACTAGATTATGTAAGTCGTATTGCCTCTTATATGAATTGCACGCTGATAATTGAGGCGATCGCAGCTGACGCTCATCGCAGAATATTGTCAGCTTACCTTAACCACAAGAATATATCCCAGCTAGATGCCCAACAAGCGGATCGCGAAATCACAGTTACCGTTGTTGATAGGTTTATTGGTTCTGATGATACTTACTCTGAATCGCAGCACTTACCAACATTCACACCACCTGACACAGAAATTAATGAGCATTTTCAGCAGCCGATAGATTTACCACTCCCAAATCCAAATCATCCCCCTCAAATTTCTTCCTTTTTAACTTCTGGAAATACAGGTCAACAAAGAGATACTTCTGAATCGTCACTAGTAGAAAATTTACCTATCCTACCCGTAGAAATTCCTGAACTATTTAGTCCTGTAGAAGTACTGGCAACACTACCACCCAAAAGATTACTAGAAGAATTACTAGGACGAATTTTGACAGGGGGAATTGGTCGGTTATATCTAGAAAGGCAACCTTACGAAGGCAGGATACTATGGAGTGACAATGGAGTATTACAGTCTGTGTTAGACAAAGTGCCACTGTCTGTTTTCCAAGGAGTGCTTAATGAGTTAAAGCGATTTGCTTCCCTACCTATTAGCAAGGTTGCAGAACCAAAACAGGTAGAGAAGGAATGTTTGTATCAAAAAACCCGTTTGCTATTGCGCTTGCGAGTTATGCCAGGAATTTATGGAGAAGAAGCGACACTCCAAGTTTTGCGAGGAGCAGCATTAAAGTTTTATCAACAGCAACAACTGAAGCGTCTCAGCCGCGATGCCTTGGGAATTTCTCAGCAATTAAGTTTTAAGTTACATGAACTACAAGAACGCCTTTTTCTCAATCGCGGTCTTGACTGCGAGCAATTAGAGGCTTTAGTTACCCTAAATCAACTAGTGAAAAGTTTAGACCAACAGCTCAAAAAACTAACACTAGACAGCGAGCGATCGACAAACAGCAAATCATAAGTCTATCAGTGAAACCGCTGATTTCGATCGCAATACATAATTGTTATGTTGTAATCGAATTCTGAATCGACCGATCTAAGAAGGTTAGAACAAATAAATATAAATCTCACGTGCATATTTTACGTAAGATTACGGTTCAAAGAAAGTTATAGTAACCAAGCTAATTTCCGCTTTTAAATCCATATTATTGCAAATATTTCATGCAAACAGAGGTTTTTAGTGAACTTTTCCCCTTGATGAGTACAGCCAACCCACAAACTTTGGAATGGCTACTCAACGTTGCAATTGAACATGAATACCCAGCCGGGCGAGCTGTTCTCATGGAAGATGCTTGGGGTAATGCCGTTTATCTCGTGGTTTCTGGTTGGGTGAAAGTCCGACGTACCGTCGGGGAAGATTCAGTAGCTCTGGCAATTTTTGGCCGTGGGGATTTTTTTGGAGAAATGGCAATTTTAGATGAATCTCCCCGCTCAACTGATGTCATTTCCCTTTCACCTGTGAAGTTACTTAGTATCTCCAGAGAACGTTTTATTCAAATATTGTTTAAAGACCCACAATTACATCACCGAATGTTGCAATTGATGGTGCGACGACTACGACAAATTAACCTGCGCTTGCAAATGCGGTCTTCCCCACCAGCAGTCAAACTGGCTCATACCTTAGTCACTTTAGGCGAAAGCTATGGTCAGGAATCAAACCAGGGCAGAGAAATTTTTAACATTCCTTTTAAGGATTTAGCAGAGGTGACAGAAATCGGTGTTGAAGAAACCACCAAAATCATGGAAAAGTTACATGAAAAAGGGTGGATTAACATTGACAACACCAACAACATTACCTATCTTGTAAACTTCAAACAGTTGATGAACTTGGCAGGTAGAGTGTAATTGCTTTGCTGATTATCCATTCTCTACTACTAAGTGGTGACACATTTATAGCAAGGGACTGGTGACTGGAGGAGATAACAGTTATCAATTATCTGTTCACTGTTCACTGTCGAATGCCCTATGCCCTATTTCCGAACTCAACAAATAGATTGATTTCATATGATTGTGCAATTTAGATGTTTTTTAGTTTCAATAAAACTCATTTTTCTTAACTACCCCACGAATAAATCTGAGGGTTTTTAAATCACTATAATGCTTGCATAGCGACGATAAATTCGTTTTCTACACCCTAAAGCAAAAATCCCCCAGCTTATAGCCGTAGGGAATGTGAAAAGCTACCAGTGTAGTCAAGTTTTGCACACTAAACTAGTATCCTAAACTATATTTTCAAATCAATCAGTCGAAATATTTATCCGAATCTGCCACTGACATAATCTCGTGTATATTCTTGTTTGGGATTGTTAAAAATCTGCTCTGTCAAGTCATATTCCACCAGATATCCCATTTTTGAGCCACTTTCCGTTGCTTGTGCATTGAAAAAGGCTGTCATATCAGACACCCGTGCGGCTTGTTGCATATTGTGGGTGACGATAATAATGGTGTATTGGGATTTCAGTTCTTGGAGTAATTCTTCAACTCGCAAAGTTGAAATTGGGTCAAGGGCTGAGCATGGTTCATCCATTAGCAGCACCTCTGGTTGAATTGCTAAAGCACGAGCAATACACAAGCGTTGCTGTTGTCCGCCAGATATAGATAGACCACTTTGTTTAAGTTTGTGTTTGACTTCATCCCACAAAGCAGCTTGTCTTAAACTCCGCTCTACCAATTCATCCATATCACCCCTGTAGCCATTAATTCTAGCTCCAAAGGCAATATTTTCATAAATTGATTTCGGAAAAGGGTTAGGTTTTTGAAACACCATACCAATGCGGCGGCGCAGTTCTACAGTGTCAATTCTTTTGTCATAAATATCAGTTTCGCCAAAGGTAATTCTTCCCTCAATATGTGCGCCGGGAATCAAGTCATTTAGGCGATTAAAACATCTTAATACAGTGCTTTTACCACATCCAGAAGGGCCAATAAAGGCTGTGATTTTGTTTTTGCCAATGTTAAGATTAACATCACGAACTGCTTTGAAATTACCATAGAAGACAGATAATTGTTCAGCTTGCAATATAGTCTCAGATGTAGCAGTTGTTGAATTTAATACCATAAAAAACTTCAGGACAATAATGAAAACATGCTTGACTCATTTAGCGAGACTGCTGGAATTTATTGCGTAAATATATAGCCGTTGAATTCATCAAAAGCAGCACGATCATCAAAATGATAATGCCAGCAGCAGCATTCTGGTGAAAATCTGTTTGAGGACGAGAAACCCAGTCAAAAATTTGAATTGGTAGTGCGGTAAAAGAACTTTGCAAGCCTTTTAAAGAAAGCTCAGGCAAGAAAGTGATGAACCCAACAGCACCAATTACAATCAAGGGAGCTGTTTCGCCGATCGCTCTTGAAAGTGCCAAAATTGTACCAGTTAGGATACCTGGCAAAGCAATGGGAAATATTTGTTCTCTAATGATTTGCCACCTGTTGGCACCAAGGGCAAAACCCGCTTGCCGCAAGCTATCGGGAACAGAACGCAAAGCTTCACGAGTGGTAATAATGATGATTGGTAAAATCAATAAGCTCAAGGTTAAAGCACCAGCTAATACAGTGCGTCCTTGAGTTATGGGTTCCATTATCCGCACGAAAATTTGCAAACCCAACAAGCCATAGATAATGGATGGTACGGCTGCCAAATTTGCAATGTTGATTTCAATTAATTGAGTAAACCAATTGTCTTCGGCATACTCTTCTAAGAAAATACCTGCACCTACTCCTAGAGGAAACGAGATTAAAGCCGTTATTACCAGTAGCCAGATGGTACCCACTAAAGGAGCTAATATCCCAGAAGCAGAAGCACGACGAGAAGAAAAACTAGTTAAAAAAGACCAATTCAAACGCCCAAGACCGTCAGTTAAAATATCAATCAGCAAAATAGCTAACACTAACAAGGCAAATAAAGTTGCAGCCCAAGTGGCGATGGCAAAAATTTTGTCAAGATTGTAGCGTTTATCGATTGATAAATCGAAGTTGCGATTTGCACCAGAGTCAAACCGATTTTTAGATTGAATATTACTTTTCGTCATTCGTATTTCTCCCGGAAGCGGCGGACAAACCAGTAACTAAAAATATTCAGTGCCAAGGTCATGAGAAATAATGTCATGCCCACTGAAAATATAGTTTTATAGGCTAGTGAACCTGCTGGTGTGTCTCCTTTACTAACTTGGACAATGTATGCTGTCATTGTCTCAATGGGCACTAACGGGTTAAGGGTCAACTGAGGATTTTGACCAGCTGCAATGGTAACAATCATTGTTTCACCGATGGCGCGGGAAATAGCCAATATAAAGGAAGCTACTATCCCAGATAAAGCTGCCGGTAATACCACAGAAACAATTGTTTCCCTTTTTGTTGAGCCAAGTGCATAAGCACCTTCTCGCAAACTACGGGGAACTGCATAAAGAGCATCTTCACTCAAAGAAGCTACCAGAGGAATAATGGAAATTCCCAGTACTAAACCCGCACTCAAGGCATTGAATCCCTGCATACCAGGGATAAATTTTTGCAGGAACGGTGTCACTGTCAACAGTGCAAAGTAACCAAAAACAACAGTGGGTACCCCTGCCAAAATTTCTAGGGCTGGCTTGAGCCATTTGCGAAGCTTTGCTGGGGCATACTCACTCAAGCAGATAGCTGCTAATAAACCCAGTGGTAATGCTACTGCGATCGCAATTATAGATATCAGGAGCGTAGCGCTAATTAGCACCATCACTCCAAATTGCTTATTGGCAAACAATGGTGTCCACTGTGTCTCAGTTAAAAATCTCCAGATGGGGACTTCCGAAAAAAATGATACTGTCTCAAAAATTAGTGTTAAAACAATACCAATTGTGGTTGCTACTGAGACAAAGGCAAACAAGGCAAATAAACTTTTGACACCAAATTCAATCTGCTTACTCAAACCCCGATTAGGCTGCCACAAGCTGGGATTATTTGGTTGATTAGATAACGGATTGGAAGTCATTAAAGAAGAACCTCATCAATTCAAACTTCCTCTGTATACAGACGTTGCTTTTGAGAAAAATTGCCTCTGGGCTGGAAATTTAGCTGAACTTTCAACACCATCAAGGTTGTGCTATTAGTCGCTACTTCCAGCTACCAGAGCTAAATTTTAAATTGTGCTTAGAGAATCAAAATTATTCAGGCCAACTCTTACTTTTCTTGTTTGATCAGATCCTTGAGGGTGACACCAACTTGAGAACCTTTGCCCTCAAAAATCGAGCCTACCTTACCACTATTGAAGCGTGCTTGAACTTCAGTGAGTAAATCGCTGGGTAAAGGCACATAACCCACTTCTGTAACTAACTTTTGGTTAGCTGGAGCGTAAGTGAAATCAACAAAAGCCTTGACATCAGGACGTGTTGCTACACTTTTTTTGACATAGATAAATTCTGGGCGAGAAAGCGGCTGATAAGTTCCATCAGCTATGGTTTGGGGACTCGGTTGAACGCAGCCCTTACCAGCATCAATACCAACTAGCTTTAATTTATCCTTGTTGTTTTCATAATAGGCAAAGCCAAAGAAGGCCAAACCACCTTTGTCAGCACTGACACCTTGTACCAAGGTATTATCATCTTCACTTGCAGTGTAGTCTCCACGGCTTTCTCCTTGCTTACCTACAACTGCTTGTGTGAAATAGTCATAAGTACCTGAATCAGTTCCAGGGCCGTACAAACCGATTTTCTCAGCAGGGAATTTCGGGTTAATCTGGTTCCATTGAGTGACTTTGCCTTGAGCGGCGGTTTCCCACATTTTTTTGAGTTCATCAACTTTGAGGCACTCAACAAAGTTATTCTGGGGGCTAACTACCACTGAGAGACCATCATAAGCGATGGGCAGTTCAATATACTCGATATTGCCTTTTTTACAGAGTTCTACTTCTTCTGGCTTAATGGGGCGGGAAGCATTAGAAATATCAGTTTCACCGGCGCAAAACTTTTTGAAACCGCCCCCCGTACCAGAAGAAGCAACAGTCACTTTTATACCAGGATTCGCCTTTTGAAACTCTTCTGCCATGGCCTCAGAAATAGGATAGACGGTACTAGAACCATCCACCTTGACTGTTCCAGATAAATTCGATCCGGTTGCTGTATTGGTGGCTGGGGTAGCACCGCCTTCTGTTGCTGGGCTAGGGTTGTTAGAAGCCTGATTGTTTTCGCCGCCGCAAGAGCTAATACCAATTGCCAAAGCAACTAGGGGAGCAACCAACTGCACCTTTGAAGAGAACATAAGGATCTTTATAGATGATGCTATGGATTAACAGTATGAACATTAGCACTTAAGAGTGACAGAAAAGTTAACAATCGGTTAAGTCAATACTAATACACACTCAAAAACACTAAAAATTCAAGTCAGTAAAGGCACATTTTTTCATCAGTAATCAAATAAAATGTGATTTAAATTATACTACTATCTTGCAGAAAATAAACTAAATATTAAGTAATTTGGGTAGGC
>Ga0314811_100210_pt1 | contig 10311 bp, 12 predicted proteins | sample STEome_7_FD_202340 | JGI IMG/M metagenome (GOLD analysis project Ga0314811, IMG submission 202340) | Metatranscriptome of soil surface biofilm microbial communities from soil inoculated with nitrogen-fixing consortium DG1, State College... ...
AACGGTTGTGGCAGAGGATTAAAACGTGGAACTCATATTTTTACCTAACAGATGGCTATCCGGTTTATCCATGTTTTATTAATCAAGAAGACCCAGAGAGTGAGTAAAACTTATATGACACGAATAGAAGGTGAAAACAGCAGATTAAGACATTACTTAGCCCGATTACATAGAAAGACTTTTTGTTATTCTAAGTCCGTAGAAATGCTGGAACTTTCTATTAGATTGTTAGTTTATTATCTCGAACATCGCTGTATTCCACTGCCAGCGCCAAGAAAGAGCGAAACTATGGCGATCGCATAATTCATATTTTGATTCAGCAACGCCCTTTTTTTAATCCTGGTAGCAACTTGTCCATTGCCACCTTAGAAAGACCTTTCCCTGTTTCTTTGTACTCTGTAGTTGTGGCATTAAGCATATGGTTCCACAACCATCTAGTATTACCAAAACATCGAGCCAGATAAGACTCTTGCTCATCAGTAGGATAGATTCTCAACTTAATTGCTCTATACATGGTGAGCCACTTGCGGTCTTGGCGGTTTCTGGCACGTTAGCGACGCAGGAGAGTCTTGCAAAGTGGCGAATCGGCATTACCGTATTTTAAGGTTCATGATAATATAAAAATTTGCGGTGAGTCAAGACATTCATTCATTTGTTCGTTTCCTCCATGTTTCCCTCCCTCTCTACGAGACGCTACGCGAACGCCTGTCGGCATTCGCCCTTGAAACTGTCGTCAACTCACGCGCAATTCATCTCACGCTCCCCTTCGGATGAGACGTGAGATGAATTGCTGTTTCAGGTAAAATTAAAATAATATTCCTGCAAGTCAAGCAATGAATTCAAACGTAATCGGTGGAGAATTAGAAGTTTGCTGCACTTCCCCCATGACTGGGTTTTATCGTGACGGCTTTTGTCGTACAGGCGGTCAAGATTTTGGGTCGCACGTTATATGTGCCGAACTCACACAAGAATTTCTGGAATTTACTAAATCTCGCGGTAACGACCTGAGTACACCTGCTCCTGAATATAATTTTCCTGGACTGAAAGCAGGCGATCGCTGGTGTTTATGTGCTTCTCGCTGGCAAGAAGCCCTGGAAGCCGGTGTTGCTCCCCCAGTAATCCTTTCAGCAACTCATCCTAGAGCCTTAGAAGTAGTTTCCCTCGACGATCTTAAAAAACATGCCCTAACTTGATTGGGCATTGGGCATTGGGCATTGGGTAGGTTGAGTGTTGATTGGGGAGTTATTATTCTCGCCTGCTCCCCTGCCTCCCTCATCTCCCATGCCCCATGACGCCACTTGCTCCACTTGGGGAGACCCCAAGACCGCAGTGGCTCCCCCATGCCCACTAACTCACCGGAATCTCCACGGGTAGCTTCAACACATTAACAACCACACCAATTAATTTACTGGGGTCAATTGGCTTCGGTAGATGCTGTTGAAATCCGGCTGCGAGTGCTTTTAAGCGGTCTTCGTCTCGCGTATACGCAGTTAACGCGATGGCGGGAATGCGTCCCCCTTTTTCTGGTTCTAAAGAACGCAGTTTGCGAATCAGGGTATAACCATCTTGTTCTGACATGCCGATGTCACTAATCAGGATATCTGGTTTGGCTTGTTCCAGTACTGCTAAGGCTTCATCCACTGATGAGGCGGCGGTGGCTACTGCGCCATAGTCCTCAAACATAAAGCTGAGAAAGTTACGGGTATCTGTTTCATCGTCTACAACTAAAACCTTTAATCCCGCCAAGGGAGTAGAAACTTCAGGGGAAGATATTTCTCCTGCTTCTTTACTGGCTTTGTTACCCCGATTGTCTTGTAGTAATGGTAGTCTGACAGTAAAGGTTGCTCCCTGTTCTGTGCCTGGACTTGCGGCTGAGATGGTTCCTTTGTGGAGTTCTACTAGGTGACGGACGATCGCTAGTCCTAGTCCTAGTCCATTATGCGATCGTGTTGTGGTACTGTCTGCTTGCCGGAAACGCTCAAATACTTTCGGTAAAAATTCTGGGGTGATGCCAATACCTGTATCGATTACTTGAATTTGGGCGTATTGGAATTTGGGATTTTCGTTTTTGGATTTTGGCTCGCTACTTTCGTCAGTGTTTAAATTAGAATTTTCATCTGGAGATGCGGATGCCAAAGCAGTTTTATTACTGGCTAAATCAGGACTATCGTTAATTGAATATCCAAAATAAGTAGATAATTTGACTTCTACCCTACCGCCTTTTTGTGTAAATTTAATGGCATTGGTTAATAGGTTCCACACAACTTGCTGTAAACGAGCTGGATCGCCATACATTGAACCTACTGAAGTATCCAAGACTGTATTTAATTGAATATCTTTGGCCTCTGCTAAAGGACGCACTGCTTCTAAAGCTGCTTCCATCACTGTAATCAAATTCACAGCACATACATTTAATCGCAACTGACCCCGGATAATCCTTGATACATCTAAAATGTCCTCAATTAGTTGCATCTGAGATGTGGCGTTGCGTTCGATGGCCTCTAGGGCGCGGGAAGTGGCTTTTTCATCAAGTTTTTTAGAACGTAGAATTTTTGACCAGCCAAGCATCGAGGTTAGGGGCGTGCGGAGTTCGTGGGAGAGAACGGCGAGAAATTCATCTTTCATACGATTTGCCGCTTCAGCTTCCTGTCTTGCTGTTTGTTCTCGAATTACTTGAGCGCGGACTTCTTCTGCTTGCTTGCGTTCGGTAATATCTTCGAGAGTGCCTACATACCCCAGTAATTCCCCTTGACCGGAAAGCATCGGTGATGAGCGAACCTGAACCCAACGAACATTGCCATGAGCAGTTTGAAAACGAAATTCTTCGGAGTAGTCACGACCTTCATTAATATAAGCAGACCAAGTAGTAACTGCTCGTTCTCTATCTTCAGGATGAACGGATTCCAGCCAACTTTTTTCTACACTCTGGGCTGCTTTCACACCACAAATTGTTTGATAACGTGGATTCGTAAATCTACAGCGTCCTTCTGTATCAATTTCAAAAATGCCAACCGGCGAACAAGTACTCAGGGAACGAAATCTTTCTTCACTTTGTCTGAGTTCGGCATTAACAGCTACTAGTTGGGCTGCTTGTAACTTGACGGCTTCTGTTTTCTTAAATAATTCTGCGAATACTGTGACTTTAGAAGTAAGAATATTCGGGTCGATGGGCTTGAGTAAATAATCCACTGCACCCAAAGCATAGCCTTTAAACAGCATTTGGTCGCTGGTGCTGAAGGCGGTGAGAAAGATGATTGGTGTATGACGCGATCGCCCCCGATTGCGAATCAAAGTAGCTGTTTCAAAGCCATCCATCCCTGGCATTTGTACATCCAGCAAAATCACTGCAAAATCCTGATGCAGCAGACACCTTAAAGCTTCTTCCCCAGAAGTAGCTCTCACCAGATTTTCACCTAGTTTTTCTAGGATTGCCTCTAGTGCAAGTAAATTTTCCAGCTTATCATCTACCAGGAGGATGTTTACTTTGGGTTCCATCTGCATGGGTTCATTTCCGTGATAAGTAACAAAGCTTGACCAATCGATCAGCAATGTCTGAGAGTGTAAGAATCCAGTTTACTGCAACAGCTGAAATTGCTGCCTCTGGCATAATGCTGCTCTCTGCTGTGGCGGGTTCCTGTACAATAGTGATTCCCCCCCGCGCTTGTATTTTTTTTAAACCTTGCACACCATCGTGGTTGGCTCCTGTCAATATTATACCGATAACTTGTTCGCCATAAATATCGGCTGCTGACTCAAATAACACATCAATAGATGGTCGGGCATAGGAAACAGGCTCATCAGTGGAAAGAGCAAAGTGACCTTCTTCAAGGAGCAAATGATAATCTGCTGGAGCTAGATAGATATGTTTCGGCAGTATTTCGTCTTTGTCTTCCACTTCTTTAATCGGCAAAGAAATCGATTCTTGTAATAGTTGCTGGAGTGCGTTGTTAGACTCTTTATGACGGTGTTGAACAATGGCGATCGGTACTGAAAAATCCTCTGGTAAACTTTGGAGAATGATTTTCAATGCCGATAATCCACCTAATGAAGTACCAATCACTACAATTTTAAATGACACTAATTTAGGCCTCATACCCGCCGAATATGATTATGGGGCATTGGGAATTGAGGGTGTTGACTGTTGAGTGTTGAGTGTTGACTGTTAACAGAAGAATTATTCTCCTTGTCTGCTTGTCTCCCTTGTCTCCCTCATCTCCCTTGTCTCCCTTGTCTCCCTCATCTCCCCATCTCCCCATCTCCCCATCTCCCCATCCCCCCATCCTCCACTCCCTCCAGCCAGTGACCAAATTCTGTGGTAAACCGATCGCTTAATATTGCTTCTCTAATCTTTTGGGTAAAGCGAATTAACTCAGTAATGTTGTGAATGCTTAACAAGGTGTAAGCTAAAATTTCTTGCGATCGCACTAAATGAGATACGTAAGCACGGCTGAAATTTTGACAAGTGTAGCAAGGACAAGTTTCATCTATAGGGGCAAAATCTTCACGAAACTTTGCATTTTTCAAATTCCAGCGTTCGCCTTGGACTATTGCTGTCCCGTGTCTAGCCCAGCGCGTGGGAATTACGCAATCAAATAAATCCACGCCAGAGGCGATGGCAATGGCCATTTCTCGATAAGTACCTACACCCATCAAGTAACGCGGTTTTTCGGGGGGTAAAAGTGGTGCTGTGACTTTGACAATTTCAGCCATCAATTCTGGTGGTTCTCCCACACTCACACCACCAATGGCGTATCCGGGTAAATCCAACTTAGCCAAAGCTTCCGCCGCACGACAGCGCAAATCTAAATATACGCCCCCTTGCACAATCCCAAATAAAGCTTGGTCGCTACGTTGATGAGCTGTTATGCAGCGTTCTAACCAACGGTAAGTGCGATCGGTGGCAGTTTCTACCTCTTGGCGAGTAGCTGGGTAAGGCGGACATTCATCAAAGGCCATGATCACATCTGCCCCTAAAGTATTTTGAATTTCAATGGAGCGTTCTGGTGTTAAGTTAATAATTTGTCCATCATGGGGTGAACGAAAAGTTACTCCATCTTCAGTAATTTTCCGCATCTCACTTAAACTGAAGACCTGAAACCCACCAGAGTCTGTGAGCATCGGCCCGTTCCATCCCATAAATTTGTGCAACCCACCACCGCCAGCAACGATCGCTTCTCCTGGTTGTAAGTGAAGATGATAAGTATTCGATAAAATCATCTGTGCCCCAGTATCTCGTAATTGAGAAGGGGTGATGGTTTTGACATTGGCTAGCGTTCCCACTGGCATAAATCTTGGGGTTTCCACAGGGCCGTGAGGGGTAAAAAACACTCCCGCTCTAGCTTTTGTCTGACTACAGCAAGCAAGACATTGAAATGAAAAATTGGCACTCATACCATTTTTAATTTTTGAAGATGCGCTTGTAGAACTTACGCGAAACTACATAATTTAGGGGCAATTTATGAATTGCCCCTAAATCAATAAAGCGCAGCCCGACATAAAATTTATATAACAGTTGTTAAGGTAACGTTTGTCTAACCTAAATATTTTCTGGTAGAGACTGTCCTTTGCCGACAACTAAGGACAGTCCCTACCAGAGTATTAGCTTATTTAGAAAGAATCAGAACAGTCATCGTCAATTTCTGCATCCCATCTAGCTGAGAGTACTTGCTCCATCATCGCTTCTATGGCGCTGACATTGAAGCTTCGCTCCCGTCGCTCTTGCAGAGGGGTAGATCGAGGAATCAACCTCAGACACACTCCTTCCTGCATCAAATCAAAGTAGGTTTCTTGTTGTGACGACTGTTTGAGTTCTAAATAGTCAAAACTACAAACATTCAAATATAGGGCATGGTTAGCCACTAAGGTAGACCTTTGCGGGTTAGCAAAAACTTCCATCACATCCCCTTCACCCTCGCTCAGTACCTTGTCTTCTTGGGTGTAGATGTAGTGGACTCGACCTAAATCTGTCAGCAACCGCCGCATGTCGAGTTTATTCACAATGATGCCCGCGTTTACAATGCACGGAGCTGGTATGCTGGTGTCGGGTAGATGGTGACTCATAGAGAAATAGCGATTGAGCTGCAAAGAGAAAAACATCAGCTAAACAGTCATATTGAATAGCTTACATTTACTCTCTAATATTTTAAAAAATATCATTTGTGGGGCAACCGTCTATTGACAACTGTCTACTTTTTAGATAGCAATAGACTTTTTTCAGTGTTTGATTACCTTTCCACTATTGGCATTTTACCATGTTGAGGCTTTCTTAAAATCTGCGTTAGTGCTGGATATCCTTCAATCTAAAGATGTGGAGTTTTGCACCGATCGCCCAAGTCCAAATCGAATAAGTTTCTAGTTAACAAATACAAAACACAAATTTTGCTCCTTGATACAATTGTAACATTTTTGTTTTTTTGTATAAAATAAAACTTTTAAACATTGAATGACCACTGAGACAAGCATAACAAAATTTTCCGGGATAATCTCTAAAGGAAGTAAATCTTATTTAAAGCTTTAAAGTCTCCAGGTGTCATTTCTACTGAAACTCAGACTGTTATCGAGCAATTAACAATGTAACTCAAATGGTGAAACAGCAACAATGGTGGAAAAACCTGCTGTTCAAGCTAGCAGCAAGTATCATATTTTACACAGTTATTCCACTGCCGTATTTGAATAAATTAGACTTCCACGGAGTGGCGCGTCTTGCCTCAATTGTAGGGTTGATAATTGGAGGCATTTTAGGGTTATTAGATTTAGTGATGAATTATACTGGTATACCAATGCTAACTCGTAGTGCGTTAGTAGTCAGTATTTGGATTGCCATAACTGGAGGACTGCACCTAGATGGAGCAATGGATACTGCCGATGGCTTAGCAGTGGGCGATCCAAATCGGCGATTAGAGGTGATGGCAGATAGCGCCACAGGAGCCTTTGGGGCAATGGTAGCCATCATCATAGTAGTATTAAAAATCACAGCCTTAACCGAAATCTCAGAAAACCGTTGCTTAGTACTGATGGCTGCTTGTGGTTGGGGACGTTGGGGACAGCAAATAGCCATTGCTAGATATCCTTACCTGAAACCAACAGGCAAAGGTGCTGTTCACAAACAAGCCATTCGTTCTTACAAAGATTTATTACCGAGTTTGTTGTTGCTATTGAGTTTGAGTAGTTTAGTGTGGCTGATGGATAAACAGCAATTATTTTTGCCAATAGTAATGATACTAGCTGGAAGTGCGATCGCCACTTTTACAGCCGCTTGGTTCAACCACAAACTAGGCGGACACACCGGAGATACCTATGGCGCAGTCGTTGAGTGGACTGAAGCCTTATTTCTCTGTGTCTTGACTGCTGTGAAAAGTTAGGAGTGAAAAGTTAGGAGTGGAAAGTTAGGAGTTAGGAGTGAAAAGTTAGGAGTGGAAAGTTAGGAGTTAGGAGTGAAAAATTATACCATTTCTTTGTGAGGCTGCGCCAAATTTTTTTTCTTTCTTTCTTTCTTTCTTTCTTTCTTTCTTTCTTTGTGTCCTTTGCGCCCTTTGCGGTTCCTTCCTCATATAGTTTGGCGCATCTTCATACAGAATTGGTATTAGGAGTTAGGAGTGAAAAATTAGGAGTTAAGAGTGAAAAGTTAGGAGTTAGGAGTGAAAAGTTAGGAGTTAAGAATTTTTAACTCATCATTCATAACTTCTAACTCATAACTCCTAACTCATAACTCATAACTTCTAACTCCTAACTCCTAACTTCATTTAATCGGCTGCAATTTTGTCACCTTGAGTTTAAAAGCCCCAACCCCAGTTTCTCCAAAAGACCGGACGCGGATAACATAAGTGCCTGTTTCTACGATGCGAGTAAATAGTAGAGAATTGCTACTACCATCAGGGCCGTCATCATTTTCTGCTAAAGTTGAACCATCGGGTGCTAGCAATGTGATGATGCTGTCAAAGCTATCAGATGACAGGTCAACTGCTAAATTGTCGCCCTTCTCTAGCTTGACTGTGTAATCGCGGGCAAACCCACCTTGACCTGTGGGAATGTCTTTGTCTGAAAGGCTATCGGAAAATTCAGTACTGTTAGATAAAGGAATTGGACTATATAACTTATTATTTTGAGCGAAAGCTGCACTTGTACTTGTAACTATTGCCAGCAACGTGGCAGGAATAACCATTGATTGTTTTAAAGCCGCCGCAAAAGCTTTATCCATAAATTTCAAGCAATTTTTCCGCAAAATTAGGGTGAATTGGTCAACTCATACACTTTTGTGCCCAAGTTTGCCCATTAATTCTGGATTGATTCGTCTTTAACTGTAGTGGCTACTGCTACTAATCCTAAGACCACAATTCCATACTCACGAAGTGTTTGCACAGCAGATCTGGCAGTAGCACCAGTAGTATAAATATCGTCCAATAATAATACTGGGACATTTGGAAGGCGATGGCGAAATTCTTGCCCAACAGCAAAAGCTGTCTTCAAGTTTTGTTCTCGCCCAGATACTGATAAACCAAATTGTGCTTGGGTTTGTCGCACTCTTGTTAATCCATCTAGTTTCAATTTTAATCCAGTTATTTCGCAGAAGCTTTGTGCTATTAAAGCAGCTTGATTGTATTTGCGTTGATGCAGCTTGCTAGCGTGGAGTGGGATGGGAACTACCACAGCCTGACTATCTCGCTTGGGTGAATTTAACAACCAAGATTCTCCTAACCATTGACCCAAAGGACGAGCTATTTGGGGTTGATTTTCGTATTTCATCACCGCGATCGCTCTTTTGACTATACCCCCATACTCACCCCAGCTAAATACTGGTAATGGTTCTTTCCACAGAGAAATTGAGTTTTGACGTTGACATTTTTGCAATTGTCTAGCGCAGTTGTCACAAATTTCTTGAGAAGTTGAGCGTTGGCACAGTGGACAATGGGATTGGAGAAAAAGATTAAGTAAGCTTGTGAGCTTTTGAGTCAAAGTATGCATTAGTCATTTGTCCTTTGTCATTAGTCATTAATCCAATGCCCCATGCCCTATGCCCTATGCCCTATGTTCAATGACTTAACATAAACACGATCGCACCGTTTTGTTTCTATTCCTGTTGCTGGTTTGTAGCCGTTGCTTTCATATAGCTTGACTGCTTCTACTAAAACGCTGGCAGTTTCAATCCAGATTTGTTCAAAACCACGTTCTGCGATCGCTGCTTCTAGCTGTTGTAACAAATATTTCCCCAATCCTAAACCCCTAATGCTGGGCAAAAGATACATTTTACGTATTTCTACAGCTTTTTGCCCGCGTTTGATGGGGTAGTATGCCCCAGTTCCTACTACCTGGCTTTGGTGTTCAATTACCCAAAACTCTCCCCCGGTGTCTAAATAAAATTCCTCTACTTGCAACACATCTCGGTCAGCACCGTTTGGTTCCCAACCCAAACCGTATTCTGATAATACATAATTGATTACTTGGGCGGCTCTGGTGCGATCGCTTTGCACCCAATCTCGAATTAAAAAGTCTTGATAATATTTTTTCATACCATTTGCTGGTAAAGTTTACACAGAAAAATTTTCTGGTTCTATATCCCAATTTACTCAGCAATTAGCTTTTCTGACAGATTTTAGTTCTGAGGCTTGAAATTATCTCACTTTTCTATACTTAGAAGTGCTTTTGTAGCATAAAGCAATAGGATTTACGCACTCAAGCTAGAGACATTACAAGTCTGGAAAACTAACGCCAGCATAGAAAGCCACTGTGTTGGTCTAGTTAAGAGAGTTGAAGCAAGCGGTGTAGAAACCCCCTATTCTGGGCGCTGGTTCACCGTTGACGGTTGAGTGTTAACAGTTAGCTTTCAAGTTGGAGGAATCAAAAGGGAGGTTGTCAAGGGAGGATGGCGTAGCCGGGGGGTAAATATATGCAGCTTCACAAAGAAATGGCATCACTGCCAAAATCTTTATTCAGCCAACTTATAACATCAAAATAACGGTTTTTATATGATAGTTCTCCTCAAACAATCTTTGCTAAAGATATCTGGAAACAAAGTCTTGATTATTGCGTAGGTTTGTTTACTTTATCTGAGTATTATGCCCAATGGCTGAGAACACAAACAGGTAAACCTGTTTCTACTTTTATTTATCCTACAGAAATACCAGAATTATAATTTGATTTTGACAAATTCATCTCTTAGTTAATCCCTTACCTGCAATAGTAGAGTACTTGGGCAAAGATTATCCTATGTACTTCAATAGCTTGTCTGAAGCAGCATAAAAAGTTTTAGATACTTGATTAATTTTAGATATTTATAATTATTTAAAAACTTGTGAAACCAGAAGCAAACTAAGG
>Ga0314811_100214_pt1 | contig 10092 bp, 8 predicted proteins | sample STEome_7_FD_202340 | JGI IMG/M metagenome (GOLD analysis project Ga0314811, IMG submission 202340) | Metatranscriptome of soil surface biofilm microbial communities from soil inoculated with nitrogen-fixing consortium DG1, State College... ...
TTGCAACGTCTCTACTATGATTGGTTATCTTACAATAGACACTAAACTTTAAAATTGGGAGGCGGCAATGGATAGTACAGATAATTCTCCAGTGGAGGAAAGATCGTCAGCAGATTTGGTATCTGTAACAAAGTTACAGCACCAGCTTCATGATTTACTCAACCAACTATCACCAGAGCGATTACAGGTGCTTGTTGACTTTGCCGCTTATTTAGCAAATGCTGAAAGTGAAGCTGCAACCCAAGAACTTTTAGCAATTCCTGGCTTGCTAGAGCGAGTTAAGCACTCATCAGCGACTCCTAAAACCCATTACACAAACTGGAGAACTCTTCGCTCTGATGTATGAAGTTCTTCTGCATCCCGATGCCCAAAAGGTTTATGTCAATGCTGACAAAGCTCTAGCGAAGAAAATTGCTCGATGTTTGCAGCAGCTAGAGCAGACTCCCCAGTTGCACCCCAACATCAAAGCACTGAAGGGAGATTATACAGGGTACTATCGCTACCGAATTGGAGACTACAGGGTAATTTATTCGATAGACGATGAACTGGCACAGGTATTTGTTGTAGCGATCGCCCATCGCAGTGAGGCGTATGAATAGTGAAGGCGAATTGGTAAAGCTATGGCGGTAGCGTCTCGTAGAGAAGTCCGGTTTTAAACCAATATTCAGACGCGACGCTCGTTCGCGCAGCGTGCCGTAGGCAAGACTCGCTACCGCTGGGCTATCGCAGACTCGCTACCGCTGTGCTATCACCCACTCGCACAGAATTCATACTGAATTCTGACTCCTGATTTCTGAATTCTTCTGATAAAGTCGAGCTAAACCCCAAGATAGATAAAGGCGATCGCCTCATTCCGGAAAGAAGTGTGCGATCGCCCTGGCGTTGCATAATTTGTGCGTACAAGAGTTGTAAGTTTGATGGTGTTAAAATTCTCCGGCTAAAGCAGCAACGCATCTTTCGCAAATTAGCGGATGTTCTTTTGATTCTCCCACGTGGGTGGAGTAGTTCCAACAGCGATCGCATTTTTCGCCGTCAGCATTGGCTACACCAATTACCCAATCTTCTGTCTCGGCTGTATATTTTAATTTTTTGATTGCTTCGGCAGAATCTAATAATTCCACTTGGGATGTCAGCAATAAATATCGCAGTTCGTCTACACCGTTACCTTTAGCTGGGTTAAAGGCTTTAATTGCATCGCCTAACTGTTTGTGAGGGATGTGAATCAAAGCTTTTGCTTCTAAGGAAGAACCAATCAGTTTTTCGATTCTGGCTTGTTCCAACACTTTGTTAACATCGGTGCGGAGTTTTCGCAGTGTTTCCCAAAATTCGGCTAATTCATCATTGCGCCATTTTTCATCCACCTGCACCCAACCTGCTTCAAACACTGATTTGTAAGGTGTTTTGTAAGGGAGATATTGCCAGATATCTTCGGCAGTGTGACATAATACTGGGGCGATCGCTCGTGCTAAATTCTCCAAAGCAACTTTCAGCACCGTTTGACAGCTGCGACGCCGGAAAGCATTGGGCGCACTGATGTACAATCTATCTTTGGCAACGTCTAAATAAAAGTTGGATAAATCCACCACGCAGAAATTCTGCACTGTTTGGAAGAAGCGGAAGAATTGAAAACTATCAAAAGCTGCTGTTACTTCTTCAAACACTTCCAAGATGCGGTGCAGCATGTAGCGATCGAGTTCTGGTAATTCTTCAAAAGGTACTGCGTCTGTTTCGGGGTTGAAATCATCAAGGCTACCCAACAAAAACCGCGCTGTATTGCGAATCTTACCTCTAACATCATTCAGTTGTTTGATGATGTTTTTCCCAATGCGGACATCGCTGGAGTAGTCCACCGACGATACCCACAATCGCAAAACATCTGCACCGTAAGGCGGTTCTACTTTTTGATTTTTCCCGCCTTGAATGATTACATTTGGGTCAACTACATTGCCTTCAGACTTACTCATTTTCCGGCCTTGTTCGTCCAAAGTAAAGCCGTGAGTCAACACAGTTTTGTAAGGCGCACAGTCATTCACAGCTACACTAGTCAGCAAACTCGACTGGAACCAACCACGATGTTGGTCGGAACCTTCCAAGTAGATATCTGCGGGGTAGCGTAACTCTGGACGCTGTTTCGCCACAGCCGCCCAAGATGAGCCAGAATCAAACCAGACATCCATTGTGTCTGTACCTCTGCGGTAAGACTTGCCGTTTTGACGATATGATTCTGGCAATAATTCTTCAACAGAAAGTTCCCACCAAGCATCGGAACCTTTTTCGGCGATAATTCCTTGGACGTGGTTGATAGTTTCTTCATTCAGCAACGGTTCTCCGGTGGCTTCATCGTAGAACACCGGAATGGGTACACCCCAACTACGCTGACGGGAAATACACCAATCAGAACGTTCCGCCACCATCGGCGTGATGCGATTTTCACCTTGGGCTGGAATCCATTTTACAGTGGCGATCGCCTTGAGCGCTTCCTCCCTAAATCCCTCCACGGAAGCAAACCATTGCTCAGTGGCGCGGAAAATCGTCGGCTTTTTCGTCCGCCAATCATAAGGATACTTATGCTGATAAGGTTCTTCCTTCAACAAAGAACCTTTACGCGCCAACGCATCAATTACCGCCTGATTTCCATCACCCAGCACATTCAACCCAGCAAACTCTCCCGCCTCCTGGGTAAAATTCCCGTTATCATCCACAGGCGCAAGGATGGGCAAACCATAACGCTGACCAACAATGTAATCTTCTTGACCGTGACCGGGAGCAGTATGTACCAACCCAGTACCAGACTCAGTAGTAATATAATCGCCACCCACAACCACCGGACTCTCCCGGTCAAACAACGGATGACGGTAAGTACTATGTTCCAAATTGCTCCCCTTAAATGTGGTTTTCACGGTCAAATCAACACCCAAAGTCGCAGCCAACCTCTCCACCAACTCCGCCGCCACAATCAAATACTTAAATTCTCTCTGCGCCTCCGCGTCTCTGCGTGATACCTCCACCACCGCATAATCCAACTCCCCATTCACCGCCACCGCCAAATTCCCCGGAATCGTCCAAGGCGTAGTTGTCCACACAGCCACACCCAAATCTGGTAAATATTCCCCCAGCAGCGATTTAACCCCGTCTCCCAAACTTGTAACCGGGAACGCCGCATAGATACTCCGGGAAGTATGACCTTCTGGATATTCCAACTCAGCCTCCGCCAAAGCAGTTTTTGAGCTAGGACTCCAGTGAACAGGCTTCAAACCGCGATAAATGTAGCCCTTTAAAAACATTTGCCCAAACACGCCAATTTGCGCTGCTTCATATTGCGGCTTCAGCGTCAAATAAGGATGCTCCCAATCACCCCAAATACCGTAACTTTTAAAACTTTGGCGTTGGTCATTTACCGTAGCGAGGGCATATTCTTTGGCTTTTTGTCGCAGTTGCAAAGACGTTAAATTTTGCCGTTCTGCTGACTTCATGTTTTGCAGAACTTTCAATTCAATGGGCAATCCGTGACAATCCCAACCAGGAACGTAGCGGACTTTACGCCCTTTTAAGAGTTGGTAGCGATTAATAATATCTTTAAGAATTTTATTTAAGGCATGACCAATATGCAGCGAGCCGTTAGCGTAGGGAGGGCCATCGTGCAGTATAAATAATTCGCCTGGGTTTTCTTGAGAGAGGCGATGGTAAATTTGATTTTCTTCCCAAAATTTTTGGATTTCCGGCTCCCGCTTGATGGCGTTTGCCCGCATCTCAAAGTTAGTCTTGGGTAGGTTTACAGTATCTTTGTAGTTTCCTGATTCGGTCACAGTCTCATGCCTAAATTAATTGAGCAGATTTTATCAATTATAGAAGATGAGATGAAGACCAAAAAATCAACTTGACAATTGGTAAGTAAGTTATTATACAAGTTGTCTCTGATAACGACCGCAAATCCTCCAATTACGCTAGACTGCTGAACGAACGCAAAGGATTATGACTAATGCTTTTAATAAAACTATTGATAGTTAACTTATAGTAGAGTTTTAACCTAAAGTTATCGCTACAGAAGAAGAATGCGATCGCGCTTTAGAAACTGGTTGCCAAGTTCAAAAAATCTACTATACTAAGTGTTTCAGATGGTACTTCAGACAAGACAATAAAAACTCGTTAATGTACTTGAAACTCCAGTGATAAAAGTTCTATTTGATGAATTTCATGGGGAATTGTCCTGCTCACAGTTGCACGAAGATAATACTCCAAAAGAAGCATGGACAATTCTGTGCAGTCAGATTGTAAAAGAATTATTTGGAGATGATGCAATCTCCTTTAAAAAGGAATTACTCACTCGTCAGGTACTTAATGAATATCAATTGCTAATTCTGGCTGCTCCTAAATCTCCTCGTTTGAGTCCAGAGGAAGTAAAAGCAATAGTAAGTTTTGTTAAGCAAGGAAAATCACTTCTGATTGCTAGTGACCAAGAATCCCTTGTTATCAACGAAGGTGATAGTATAAATGCGGTATTAGAATCTTTTGGATTGCGCTTTGAAGAGTTACTAAATTATCCTCCAGAGCAAGTGTTTAATCTGCTGCCACACTATCTCAGTTCTGAAGTATCTCAATTAAAGATTAAAGAACCTGTTTATATCAAAACCCTACCTAATTCTCCTTATCCTAATGTTGATATAATAGCTACTTTGCCTGATACTGGCAAAACTTTATTGGCGGCTATAGAAATTCCTAGTGAAAATCAATCAGGACGAGTAGTATTTTTAGGAAATTATTTAATTTTTAGCAATAAATATATCGATGCTACTAATAACAGAAAACTAGCATCTAACATCCTTAATTGGCTAGTTTATAAAAATTTATTAGACTGTTGTGATGCTAGAATTTTACCAACAGTAGTTTACAGACAAAGTGCAGAGTTTTCAATTGCGATCGCCAACCCAAAATCACAACGTTTAGAAAATATTACTTGTACTCTGGAGTCAGATACAAATGTTCTAATTCAGGAACCAATCAAAAAAATTCGTTTTCTTCCTGGTAAAGGCAAAACTCAACTACGATGGACTGTTATTCCTCAGCAACTAGGACAGCAAACTCTCAGATTAACTATAGATATTCCCGAATCTGATAACTCAGAAATCAATAAAACCTCATCTTTGTTTTTCGCTCCAGTTGCTCAATTCCAGTGTGTACCCGATGCAGAGTTTGACCTTGTATTCCTCAATTTTCAAGGTAATGCTCAAGAAATTGTCGAAACGGGAGTTACTTTTGAAGTACAGGCGATCGCACGTTGGAAAAACCATGCGAAAGCTGTTCCTATAAAAATGCAACTAGAGTGTCCTTTAACTCACATTAAAGTAGAACAAATATCACCAGAACTATGGTATTTGACAGTCTTAGATCCAGGAGATTGGTTAATTACTCTTTATATCAACGATATCAACCAAAAAATTACTCGCATGGTTCATGCGTATCCATCTGCAAAAAACCAAATTGAAAAAATTCAACGCGACGTAGTGACACCTTTAGCAGCAGAAATCCATTATCAAGTATCTCAAATACGCCAAGAGTTTGATAGTGAAGAAATCCGACAAATTCCCTTTGAATTGTTGACTCCTGAAGAACAAGTCAATCGCCTTTATAACTACAGTACCAAAGAGCAACTTTTAGAAGTTCTACAAGCAGCCAGAAGTGAAAATAAACGTTTTTCACCCTTGGTTGAAAAATTACTACAGTTCATTGCACCCACTTATTCACCTATACATGGATGTTGTATTCCCTACGACCCAAAATTAGCAGCACATCTTCTCAAGGAACATCCATTCTTTGAGCAACAATTAGCATACAATTTTCAGAGTATAGAAGGAGATGAGCGTTACGGTCAAACATGGCTAGAAGGTAATATTGCAGCTTTACTTCTACATGAAAAGTATGGTCATGGATTTTTCTACAAATATACAAAAGTAGGACAGCAACTAGCCATCTTATACCGTCATAGATTGCTTCGCAAAGTGGATCGTGAAGGATTGAAATCTCCCTACTTGCAACTTTTTCTTGAGGATGAATACAGGTCAGCAATTGAAACTCTGCATCACAGTAGTATCATCCTAAATGAAGGATTTGCTACCTGGATGGAGTTGACTATACTACGTCGTCTCAAGGGGAGCGTCAGTCAAACAGTTTATCGGCGTAAAGACTTCTTATTTAGTTACGACGAGAGTTTAACATTTCTTCAAAAAAGCAGCGAATACTTTCAACGTTTTGAACCTTTCTACGCTTCAAAATATCAGGAGGGATATGAATATTTAGAAGAGATTCAAAGCATCTTAGGTACAGAATGCGGCTCCAAGTGTGTAGTTCAGGCTGTAATTAAAGCAGCAGATGTAGATTTTGGTATTATTGAAAACAGTGGAAGGGTAGAATTTCTCCTATCTCCTGGTAAGATTAAGGAAGGTTTGTTGAACGAAGATGACGATAATAACGTTACCTCACCTACTGAACGCCTAAAAAGCATTTGGAAGTTACTGAGGAAACACGCTGATGAAATTCGTGCCGAACAACAACGGTTACAATGCCATCGTCATTGTTTACACCCTGACTGTCCAGTAAATTTAGGAATCAAAAGATACTTGGAGTGGTAAAGTCATGGATTGGCTTGAAGATGAAATTCAAGACTTAGCAGAAAATTGTTTGGTTGGACAAAAGAAGAATGAGTTTTTGAGATGTGTAGAAAAACTCAAATACCCAAGGCGTAGGCCATGGTCGATTTCTGAAGATTCATTGAGTGGTGTTTATGGAGCCGATCCAGATTGTAGAAACTGTATAAACAACTCCGGGATATACCAGGCACGAATAAAAATATGTATCAACGAACTACTGATTCGATATCCTAGAAACTAAGATTGTATATATTCCAAAGCTAAAACTTGAAATTAATATACTATATTTTTGGTTAAGAGGTGCTGCAATTTTGAGTAGCAACCAAGAGCTTTTTATGAACATTAACGATATTATTGGCAAAGCTTGGTTATTGAGCTTAGACAATTTAGACAATTCTGAAGGCTATGTATTGTCGTTCAAGCTTGTTGAGCGGGACAATTCATCCTTTACGTCACCGGAAACACAACAAGAAGAAACAACCACATCAATAGAAAATAATTCATCAAATGTTGCAAGCTCAGAGAACTCTGAAAATGAGCTAAATCGGCCTATTAATGGGGAATCAATAATAGAATCATCAGACGCAGCTAATGCAATAAGCTCAGAAAACTCAGAAAATGAACAAAATCAGCCCAGTCATCAAGAACCAATAACAGAATCACCAGAAGAATATAATGGAATAAAAAAAGAATTATGCTCGGAATTTAGAAACTTACGAACACATAAAATTTGTCAAGATTTTGTAGAACAAATCAATAATTATTTACAAGATAGCAATATTTTACCAATAATATATGAAGAATTAGGAGGAACATCTACATCCGAGAAAATGATAAACTTAATTGAACAATTTCGAGAACGAAGTCCACTTAAGGAATTACGACCGATTTATTATATCTTTAAAAAAGATATAAATTTATAACAAAAACTATTATTTATTTTATTATTATCTTTAAGTGAAATATTTTGGCTTAAATTCCCTTATATTATCAACTAAAGATTTAACATCATTCTCTCCTTGCAACTTAGAGATTAACGTCTTTAGCTTATTCTGTTTGCTTTCTTTTTTAAGTTCTTGATAAAGTTTCTCGTAATAACTATATAAAAAATAATTTAACTCATCTGGATTAAAAAGAGTGTTAATAGCTTTTTCTAATTCCTCTATCGAATTTATTAAATCATTAACATCATATTTATTTAATAATTCAAGCCATTCTTTCACTGTTTGAGGGCGTTCACTTGCTTGTAGTGCCATTCCTTTAAGAATTGCCTGATAAACATTTTTACTCACATTACGAAGCTCTTTTAAGAAACCATTTTTATCTCTTTTAGAAGGATCATCAGGGTCTTTCGCAGTTAATAAGTAGTACAGTGTTGCAGCTAGACCGTAAACATCCATGAAAGCCCCCCAGTTATTATTGTTTTTTTTACACTGCTCTGGCGGAGCATAACTGTGTGTGAATCCTACAGTTTGAATATAGTTTGGAATACAAGGTCTTACTGTTCCAAAATCAATTAGTACTGCTTTATCAGTATTATTACGTATCATAATGTTGTTTGGATTAACATCTAGATGCAGTAAGTTATTTTCGTGAAAAAAAATTAGCGCTTTTCCAACTTGCCTTATATAGTCTAAAGCTTTGGTTTCATCTAATACTTTATGATCGTTTTTACTAACCTGTTCTTCAACCAGTTTTTTTAGAGTTTTACCATCAATATATTCCATTAATAGACAAGTAACTTCAGCAAATCTAACTTTAATTGGAAATGTATCTTCATAGTGAACAATATTGTAAAATATATCATTTTTATTAGTTAATTTTAATTTTAAATGTATATCATATAATCTTTCAACTTCATTTTTAAATTCGTCTATAATTTTTTGAGGATTATCTTCTAACAACACTGTCTCTTTTAAAGTTTTAATAGCAACCTTCTTTTTTTGTTTTGAATCTTCTGCAAGATAAGTAATACAGCAGTTTCCTTCACCTAGTTTTTCTTTAATAGTGTAGCGGTCTTCTTTCAAAGAAATATTAAGCTCATGCCAATTTGTAGTTTTTTGTACTTCATCCATTGCTCTGAAATTTTTATTTCAACTGTTATCCTTATCTAAAATTTCCTAGTTATCTTCTGTTGATATAAAGATTAAAGCTATAAATTTGTTATCGTACAAATACCAGGAAAAAGGATATTTTAATGTTTAATATCAACATGTTAAGTAAGCGTTAATATAAATTTATTTTATTTATGTAAACTAATGATTTTTTAAAATATTACATAGCGAATTGAGACTATTATTATTCCTAAAAATAAATTCTGCTGTTACTTTTTCTAATGAGGAAATATTCGATTCAGTTGTATCATCCATAGCATCATTTACTGTATATGTATCCTGGGTCGTACCAGTAGTTTGAAAGTCTGGAAATTGTGGCTGAAATCGATAATACTGTTTATTGGGAGTATTCTTTGCTGAAAGTAGTTGTTCCATTTGATAATCTACAATTTCACTTTGACCACTAAGAGTTATGTTAATTAACGGTTCTACCCATTTAACTTGTCCCCAGTTGTTTATCTCTTGAAATTCCAATTTACGAGACCTTACTCCTGTTCCTAGTGAGACTACTAATATGTCATTTAAATTCAAATTCTCTCCCCTCATTTTATAAGAATTTATTACCTCTATAATGGCGAGGGAAGTCGGATTATTAGCAATGACTCCTCCATCAACTAACGTATAGTCGGGATCTCGACGAGCAATGGCTCGAATAACATAAGGTCTAAAATATGTAGGTGCTGCTGAAGTCGCCATTGCAGCCTGTTGCATCGTATATCCTTGACAAAATATGCGAAAGTTTTCTTGTTTATATTCTTCTTCTTTTTGCAGGTTACTTGTAAATAAAAATGGCATTCTTAGGTTAGTACAATAACTAGTAATCAAAACTTCTGTAAGTGCTTTTTGTATAATTGTGTCTTCAAATTTTTTTTTAATTACATCAATTTTACCTATTCGAGTATATTTTGGACTAAATAAATCTTCTGGGTTAGTTACATTTGGAGCAATCTTAGGTAACGTAACATTGAGACCCATCTTTTTAATTTCTTCCAATAAGCTTTGTTTTTCTTCTGGTCTTCTTTGAAAAATTATTTTTCCTTCTTCTTTATAGAAATTTACTAATTCGGCAGATGTAAATCTAGATCTTCTATCTTCATCTGAAATTGGAACAGTCAAACCCAATGCTAATATACCTCCGGTTGATGTTCCTGCTATTAGATCAAAAAGCTCATGTATACGTTTTTGTGTTCTGTATTCTATTTCCTTTAAAATAATTGCTGGAACAATGCCTTTAATGCCTCCACCATCAATTGATAACACTGCGGCTTTGAAAGTCATAAATATTACCTTATAAATAATATAAGTATAAAATACCACTAAAATATACCATGAAA
>Ga0314811_100217_pt1 | contig 9989 bp, 5 predicted proteins | sample STEome_7_FD_202340 | JGI IMG/M metagenome (GOLD analysis project Ga0314811, IMG submission 202340) | Metatranscriptome of soil surface biofilm microbial communities from soil inoculated with nitrogen-fixing consortium DG1, State College... ...
GATTGATATGTTACAGCAAAATGCTCAAATTGCGCTAGAAGATAATGTAAAGTTTCCTGACAACCGCTCTAAGAAGAATGGGGTAATACATACCAGCAAGGATGAGCCGTGCCGTCACTGTGGTAAACCTGATTGGTGCTATCGGATTCCAAATTCACCGCTAGAAGTGTGCAAGCGTCCAGGGCTGTGGGTATCAGGGGAGCCAGCTAAGGGTTACTTCAAGACTAGTAAGATGGACAACGATGGCGCGAACTCTGCTTACTTTCTCGCTCCAATAAGCCAGCAGAAGCAGCCAAGACCCAAGCAGAGGAGAGAGTGGTACTACGAAAACAAGAGCGGCGAAATAGTCGTCAAGGTAGTTCGTGTAGACGATGGCAATGGTGAGAAGAAAATCTGGCAAGAACACTATCAAAATGGACGTTGGGTTGCAGGATTGGGAGATATCAAGCGAGAGGATATCTCTGTTTACCAATCCAGGGAAGTAATGCTCGCTCAACTGACAAACTCTTCTCTATTTATTGTTGAAGGTGAATCTTGTGCTGATAAATTGAGAGAATTAAAACTTCTCGCTACCACTAACATCGGCGGTAGTGGCAAGTGGACAGATAGCGATTCATCTGATGTCAAAGGGGCGCAATTAATTGTTTGCCCAGATAGGGATAAACCGGGTGTAAAGCACTTTTTAGAAATCTATAAAAGACATCCTGATGCCAAAGTTTTATTACCCTATCCTGACTCCCCATTATGGGATAATTTACCTGATTCTGGTGGATTAGATGTTGCTGACTGGATTGAAGAGTACCATGTGAGTAAAGATGACATTCTGGGTCAAGCAATGAATATTACACCGGAATTAATTGAGCGATTAGAACGACAATTTGATAGTATCGATTCCTTAGATGTAACAGATATTAAAGCACCTGTCTCTAGCAGTAATCGGGCTGGGAAGATTCCGAAAGCTGACAAAATAGCTGTTGAAATAGCTGAAGACTATCAAGATAAACTTGCATACAACAATGAAAATGGATGTTGGATGTTTTACGGATTAGAAAATCCTGGGGTATGGCAAGTTATCACAAATGAAATTGCAGAATCCATTATTAGTAAAGAGCTAGATTCAAGAGGAGTTACTGGCTACGGTAGCCATAATTATGTTCTAAATATACTCAAAAAAATTAGATGTATTCTTGTTCAACGTGTGTGGGATGAGGCTTCATCATCAGATTATTTACCATTTCAAGATAAGGTATTAGAACTAAAGACTGGAAAGGTAATTGAACACTCACCTGGTTTTCGGTTCACTTGGTCTTTACCTCGAAATTATGATGAAAATGCAAATGATTGGACGTTGATTCAATCTTGGTTAGATGAAGTCACTGGAGGAAAGCAAGAATTAAAAGATATCATTACTTGTTTTTGTAACGCAGTATTGAAAGGTCGCTATGAATTACAAAAAGTGTTATTTACAACGGGTCAAGGTGGCACAGGAAAGACGACTTTACAAAATCTAATTGTTGAACTAATCGGCATAAGAAATACTAACATCACATCATTGTCTGAATTCTGCGGTAATAGATTTGAAACGGCTAATGCCTACGGTAAGCGATTGACTATTTTCCCTGATGAAGATAAATACTCTGGCAATCTTCAACGCTTCAAGGATTTAACTGGAGGAGGATGGTTAAAAGTTGAGCGCAAAGGTAAAGATGTAGAACGTAAGTACAAATATACCGGAATGGTAATGATGGCTTCTAATTTTCCTGTATTTGTAGGTGAACAATCATCAGCTATTAAAAGACGGATTATTACTGTTCCGTTTACTCAATCACCCGGCAAAGTCGATACCAATCTATTTGAAAAGTTAGCATCACAGCTTAATGGTTTCACTAATTACTTACTTAGTCTCTCTGACGAATTCATCACTCGAACATTGTCAGATACTCAAGAGTGTGGTGAAGTAGCTTTCATGGAATGGGAACAGAGGATGATGACTGATTCTGTTGCTTGGTGGCTAAATGAATTTACTATCAGAGACGAAAACGCTGCAACCCAAATAGGAAATGATAAGAACGAAGCTAAGGACAAGAGAATAGAGGACGTAATAACTCTCTACGGCAGTTACTATCAGCGTTGCTTAGATGCCGGGAAGACACCAAAGGCTAACACTGAATTTTCACGGCACTTATTAGATTTGTGCAGAAACATTCTAGGGTGGAAAGAAGTTTTCAAAGACAAAACTAATCGCAATAACAAAATCGTAGGATTGAGACTTCGACGAAAGGAAATAGATGACCACATCCCCACGTTGGAAGAAAAATATTCAGAAGAATTGGGCGACTTGTCCTCCACCTCCTCCACTATCGAGACACAGCAGGGATTTGAACCCTCCACTACATCCTCCACTATGCCTTCCACTACATCCTCCACTATGCCTTCCACTACATCCTCCACTGCGGTGAGTAGAGATGAATTCACTATCGAGTCACCAAGATTTAAAAAAGTGGAGGATACGGTGGAGAACAAAGTGGAGAACAAAGTGGAGGACTCAAAGCCTTGCCACATAAGGAAAGTGGAGGATGTGGAGGATGAAGGGCATATTTTTAATGAAATTTTTATTGAAGGTGAGCGATTCAGTGCTGGGGATACCGTTTCCTATGTGGGAGAGCGATACGCTGATACATTAAGTGGATTGAAATTAGAAATAGCTGAGTACAAAGATGAGCAGTATAACTGTATAAAACCTGACGGCAGATATACGACTTGGCTATACCCTGAAGAGTTATCAATTATTAAATTAGAAGACCATGAATCAACAGATTAAATCATCATTTTTTCAGATGTCTGATGAAGATTCATTGAAGTGGGAATCTGAAATTATTTGGAGGATTCCACCAAAAGATATACCCTATGTCCGGCATTTATTCAAGTACTGTTCTAATCCTGACAAATTAATTAGACACGGCAATCGTAGAATAGCTGGCTACGCTATTTTACGACCCGGTTTAACTTGCGAGATGGGGTACTTGCGTCGTGTTTTCTATCTGTGCCCTGAAGACCGTTATTTTGAGCCTGAAGGCACTTACAAGCGTGGTGTACCTATGGAAGCTATCGACCCGCTAACTGTAGCGACTGGCGTACTGGGAAGCGTCACAGATAGAGCATCAGGCTGGTAGATGGCGATCGCATTACCCTATTTTGATTATGTAACGAATTCAAATCTAAATCTTCAATGGCTAGATTGTTTGTGCAGTCAGCTAATTAGTAATTTTGTACTATTTGTACTTCAGGTTGTTGGACAAGTTGTTGGACAACTTTAGACATGTAGAATAGAGATGAATTTACGCTCTCACACTTGAGCATCTGTTGAGCATTTATGCTGAGTATGAAAATATACTGATTATTCATGCTCAAATGCTGAAATTAGACTAAATGAGCATCTGTTGAGCATTTTCTGGAAAATAATGTCTGAAAGTATTAATTTTGCGTCATATAAATATTGTCCCGCAGCGATTGAGGAAAAATGGCAAAAAACATGGACAGAACTGGGCTTAGACCGAACACCGACAGCTAGCAACAAGCCAAAATTCTACGCTTTGTCCATGTTTCCCTATCCATCGGGCAGCTTACATATGGGTCACGTCCGTAATTACACGATTACTGACGTAATTGCCCGCCTCAAGCGAATGCAAGGGTATCGGGTAATACACCCAATGGGTTGGGATGCCTTTGGTTTGCCAGCAGAAAACGCCGCCATTGACCGTGGTGTACCGCCAGCAAAATGGACTTATCAGAATATTACGCAGATGCGGCAACAATTACAGCGTCTTGGTTTGTCCATTGACTGGGAATGCGAACTCGCCACCTGTTCGCCAGATTATTACAAGTGGACGCAATGGATTTTCTTGGAGTTTTTACAAGCGGGTTTAGCTTACCAAAGAGAAGCTGCGGTAAACTGGGATCCCATTGACCAGACTGTACTGGCAAACGAACAAGTCGATAATGAAGGACGTTCTTGGCGCAGTGGGGCAATAGTTGAACGTAAATTGTTGCGCCAGTGGTTTTTTAAAATTACTGACTATGCCGAAGAATTACTCAAGGATTTGGATAAGTTGACTGGTTGGCCGGAACGTGTGAAATTAATGCAGGCGAACTGGATTGGCAAATCCACAGGTGCTTACTTGGAATTTCCCATTGTTGGCTTAGATGAAAAAATTGCTGTCTATACCACACGCCCAGATACCGTTTTTGGCGTGAGCTACGTGGTGTTAGCACCAGAACATCCTTTAACAAAGCGCGTCACCACCAAAGAACAACAAGCAACGGTAGAAACCTTTATTAAAGAGATTTCTCATCAAAGCGAGTTGGAACGTACCGCTGAAGATAAACCTAAGCGGGGTGTTCCCACAGGTGGTAAGGCAATTAACCCATTTACAGGGGAAGAAGTACCCATTTGGATTGCTGACTACGTGCTGTATGAGTATGGTACAGGGGCAGTCATGGGTGTACCTGCACACGATGTCCGGGATTTTAAGTTTGCCCAAAGCTATGATTTGCCCATTGATTTTGTCATTGCTTCGCCAGATGATGTTGCAGGTTTTGACTTAACTCCCACATCAGAGACGGATGAAGTTACACAACTCGTGCAAATTGAATATAACCAGGCATACACTGAACCAGGAATTTTAATTAATTCCGGTGCTTTTACTGGTATGGCTTCCACAGAGGCTAAACAGGCGATGGTGGAATATGCCGAACAACAAGGTTTCGGAAAAGCGCGGGTGCAATATCGACTGCGTGATTGGTTGATTTCCCGCCAGCGATACTGGGGCGCACCAATACCTGTAATTCACTGTCCCAATTGTGGGATAGTACCAGTGCCCGACAAAGATTTGCCAGTACAGTTACCAGAAGAGGTGGAATTTACTGGACGTGGTGGTTCTCCTTTGGCGCAATTGGAAAGCTGGGTAAATGTGCCTTGTCCGACTTGTGGTACTCCGGCGAAGCGGGAAACTGACACGATGGATACTTTTATTGATTCCTCGTGGTATTTCTTGCGGTTTCCAGATGCTAAGAACGAACAACAGGTTTTTGATTCTAGTAAAATCAATGACTGGATGCCAGTGGATCAGTACGTAGGTGGAATCGAACACGCAATTTTACATTTGTTGTATTCGCGCTTCTTTACTAAGGTATTGCGGGATAGAGGCTTGTTGAATTTTGACGAACCCTTTCAACGCCTGTTAACTCAAGGTATGGTGCAGGGTTTAACTTACACAAATCCTAATAAGAGTGGTAAAGATAAATGGATTCCTTCTAATTTAGTGAATCCTGCTGACCCCCGCGACCCCCAGACGGGGGAACCACTGCAACGTCTCTACGCCACCATGTCTAAATCCAAGGGTAATGGTGTAGCCCCAGAAGATGTAATTTCCAAGTACGGTGTAGACACAGCCCGGATGTTCATTTTGTTCAAAGCGCCGCCAGAAAAAGATTTGGAATGGGATGAAGCCGATGTGGAAGGACAATTCCGCTTTTTAAATCGGGTTTGGCGTTTGGTGACAGATTATGTTGCTGCTGGAATATCTAATAAAAAAGCTGAAGTTTCTGATTTAAGTAAGCCTGAAAAGGAATTGCGGCGGGCAATTCATACCGCTATTCAAGCGGTGACGGAAGACGTGGAAGACGAATATCAATTCAACACAGCTGTTTCCGAATTGATGAAGTTGAGTAATGCTCTAACTGATGCCAGCTGCAAAAATTCACCAATTTATGCAGAAGGTATTCGGACTTTGGTGATTATGCTAGCGCCTTTTGCACCACACATTGCCGATGAATTATGGCATTTGTTGGGTGAAAGCGATTCAGTTCACACGCAAAGTTGGCCATCATTTGACCCAGCTGCTTTGGTAGCTGATGAAATCACTTTAGTGATTCAAATTATGGGCAAAACTCGTGGTGCAATTCAAGTACCGTCACAAGCAGATAAAGCCGCCTTAGAGAAATACGCCCGTGAATCTGAAGTTGCCCAGCGTTACATCGAAGGCAAAGAAATTAAAAAGGTAATTGTGGTTCCTGGGAAGTTGGTCAATTTTGTAGTCAGCTAAAGGCATGGGGCATTGGAGCAGGGGAGGTAGGGGAAAAGGTTAAAGGGAAAAGGGAAAAGGAATAAATTTAATCTTTCCCCCTTACCTCTTTCCTTTCCCCATGCCCTGTTTGCCCAATGCCCCATTCTTTACTTCTGACTCAACACTGTTGCAGTTGCCAAAGCTTCTACTAAGCCACGGACAGCAGCAATCATCGCTACTTCACTGTTGAGTTGGTTAATGGCGGAACCAACACCAACACCAGCAGCACCAGCGGCGATCGCTAATGGTGCAGTAACGCTAGAAATGCCTGAAGCACACAGTACTGGTACTCTCACGCTATGAGAAATTTCATAAGCTGCTGCCAAGGTGGGAGCAGCTTTTTCAATTAATCCTAAAGTTCCAGGGTGAACTGGGTTACTGCTAGTACCGCCTTCGGTTTGGATAATGTCTGCTCCAGCTTTCACTAATTCTTCTGCTAGTTGTACTTGTCGATCTAGTTCGAGGATATGGGGAACGGTAACAGATAAGGTAATTTCTGGCAGCAGGGCACGGGTTTGCTGAGTCAAGGCTAGTACTTCCTCAGCCTCGAAACGGCGTCCTTGAGCATAGAATGAATCGAAATTCCCGATTTCAATTAAATCAGCACCAGCAGCCACAGCTTGCACAAATTTCTCTGGTTCTACTGCTGAAACACAAATCGGTAAATTTGTCAAACTTTTAGCTAGCTGGACTAAGCTGGAATCGGCGGCAATATCGACGAAAGTGGCACCACCAAATTCAGCAGCTTTGACAGTAGCGGCAACGCTGGCGGCGTCAAAGTTATTTAAGCCGCTGATTACTTTGAGAACGCGGCGGTTAGCAAATGCACGTTGGAGTGTAGAATGCATCGTCATGATTCGGCTTTGAAGCTACAAAAATTAGGTATATTCTACCGTTCATTAGTTGAGAAAGAGCCTAATACCAATTCAAAATTAAGAAAGCTGACATAATAAGGGTTTCGCAGTCTGTATCTGCTGCATTCTTTTTTTAATTAGTATAAACTACTACAGCATCTACTAAATTTTGATACTTTCTATACCAAAGTACGCCCACACTTTTGCTGAATATACTGCTTAAGCAAATAACTTTTGACAGATTTTTTAATAGGACTTACGCAAAAGTATGAATAAACGTAGACGCGGAGCGGCTTGCCGCAGGCTACCGCATTCGCGTAGCGTCTCGTTAGAGAAGGACGCAAAGGGCACGAAGTTATAAGAGTTTGAGAGAGTTCTTGCGTAAGTCCTATTTAATTCAAACAGCAGTCCTACATATCTAAAAAATTTATTTTTTTAGATATATCAGAGGGTACAAGAGTAAATGATGGAATACTTTTTTGAATTACTAGATGAACATCATCATATTCATTATTTTCTTTGAAGAACCTGATGACTTCTTTTTTTCTTCCAACCTTGAATATAAAATATAAAAGTATTTTTTTCATTTTGAACTTCCAGTAAGTCTATAGTTTTTGTTGGTTGAGCTTTGAAAATTTTACTTAATTGATGACGTTTAATTTGAGTATCTGTTAATAACGATGTTTTTAGAGGTGTAACTCGAATTTTGCTAGATAAAAGTTGCATTTCTACTACTACAGGGACAGAATCAGCAACGACAAAAATTCGCTGAACTCTAGACGGTAAATCCTGGAGATTTTTAGCGAGTCTTTTATTGTCTTCCGTTTGAGTTGACCAGTAGGGATAAGGAACTGAATAAGAAACTCTATAACTCACAAAAACTATACAAATAAAAACTAAAGCCAAGGCAATACTTATAATTTTTTGATTTCGCCAAACAGAGAGTATTTTTTTCAATACAGATTGCAACAATATTGCAATACCAATTGCTAAAACCGGAGAAACATAGATAAAATGACGGGCTGGATAATAGTTCGGTAGCCAAAAAATATAATTAACAAGTAGCGTCGTAAAGATAAATAATACAGTTAAAGAGTCGCGTTTAATCCAAAGGTCAAACAAACTAATAAAGAAAATAAATATATATAATGGATTACAAGCTTGAATAAAAGCTTTCGTTCCTGATTTGAGATTTTGAATTGCTATATCGGGGCCATGATAAAAAATTAAATCTTCTAATATTCCATCACTCTGTATATTAATTTCTGGAAGTCGTGATTTGAAAGCCAAATATATAATTATGGCGAAAAAAATATATAAACTAGAATAAGAAATAACTTTTGTGACAGAATAGCGTTCAAGAAGAAAGCAGCCTGGGATTAGTAAAAACATGAGTACTGCATCCAACCTAAACATTAAGCATAATGAAAAGGCAGAAATTATCAATATATCTAATATTATTAATTTCACTAAGCCAGCATTTGAAGATTTTACTTCTGAACGATATGCAATTAAGGCTAAACCGATAAACATGAATAGTACTGCTGGAATCATGGGATGTCCATACAGACTTGTACTCCACCAAACTGGAATCAATATCAGTAATAAATTTGCTAAGACTGCCGTGGTTAGTCCCCAATATCTTTTGACCAGATAAAAAATGGGAATAACTATGAAAATTGAACTTAAAGAATTTAGATAATTACTAATTGGAATAATTCTATTAAAATTATTTTCAAAAAATGGTCTAAAAATATCTATTAAAGCATAGTAGCCAAAAGAGATGTTGCGTCCATAAAGCAATGGACTACCTAATGGTTTACCAGATGTAACTGAGTCAATTATTCCCATGACCATTCTGAAACCATCCCTCTCGCCTGGTGTATCTCTGTAAGTGAAAGGTAGATAAGAAATACAAGCTAGAATTAATAACAAAAGTATTGTTAAGTTCTGGTTTCGTTTGAATTGCATAATGGTAATCTCATTTAAGAATAATTATCACTTTGATTGAGCTTCAGGAAATATCTTGGTTAGAGAAGGCATCAGCTACTATGCATTTAAATTTTATATTTTGCATTCAGGTTGTCAAGAGTCCCAAGTGAAAATTAAGCTTTGGACTCTTGAAAAAGCACAGGTATGTATTAAATAAGTAGGTTAACATTGAAAAACCTACAATCGAGTCTTGGCGATTACTACCTTTTTGCGGATAGATGGCTACAACACGTTTACGCTATATTACGTTCGGCACGTAATGAAATTTTACGTTTAATTAACTTCAGTTACTGAATTATTTAGGCAAATTCACATGACGTATTTTATGGTTTGAAAGCTTGAGCATAAATCTTGATTTACCAATAAAAGCTAATTAGATAATGGCAGAAATAAAAAAAGCTGAAATACAACAGTTTAAAAAATACAAATTCTCTCCGGCTTGCGAGAATGAGCAAGTAGTATTTGGTGCTGCACGTCCCCAATATACTAATCAAATGGTTGAAGATTGGATAGAATTTATGAAAGGACAAGGTATCAAAAGAGTTTGTTGTCTTCTCCATGATGAACAATTAGCTTACTACTCCGATCTTCTGGGGACATATAAACAGGAATTTGGTAGTCAGCTAGTTTGTTGGACACCGATCGCAGATTTTCATTTAGTTGATTTAGAAACTCTCACACAAAAAATAATTCCTTTTTTAATTGCAGCAGATAAACAAAATGAGAAAGTGGTTGTACACTGCTCTGGTGGAATTGGACGTACTGGACATGTATTAGCAGCATGGCTAGTTAGCGTCAGGGGATTATCAAAGGAAGCTGCTATTAAGGCTGTGAAAAAAACAGGTAGAAATCCTTATGAAGCAGCGATCGCTGCTATATTCAAAGGTAAAAATCCTTTTAAAGTTGCAAAAGATATCGACATACTTTTAAATAATTGCCGCCTAGTAGTCCGTGGTGACTAGTAGATAATTTATGATTCTAAACCAAGCGGAAGTTCTTTTATTAATATGTATCTTAA
>Ga0314811_100220_pt1 | contig 9921 bp, 9 predicted proteins | sample STEome_7_FD_202340 | JGI IMG/M metagenome (GOLD analysis project Ga0314811, IMG submission 202340) | Metatranscriptome of soil surface biofilm microbial communities from soil inoculated with nitrogen-fixing consortium DG1, State College... ...
TTTAGATATTCCTTATTTCATTCTTGCCAACTTGTTTGACGGATAAAACATTAACAATTATCCCCATCGAAGGTAGGAGGCAGAAGGCACGGGAGCAGTCCCAATGAAAAATTTTTTCATCTTTTCCACTTTTCGCCTTCCCCATACCTGATGCCCAATGCCCCATGCCCAATGCCCCATGCCCAATGCCCAATGCCCCATTCCCTAGCACCATTAGCAAGGTCTACAATACTTCCAGATAATTTTTAAACAACAGGTTGATAGTTTGTAATGACCCATTCTACTGATATCATCACCTTAGCCCGCTGGATGGCGGCTGATTTTAGTAATCAAGAACAGGCTTTTGAAAATCCGCCTTTTTATGCACACATCCGTGTTTGTATCCGCCCCTTACCTTGGGAATTATTCTCAGGAGTTAGTTTATTTCTGGAACAAGCTTATGATTTTATGCTCAATCAACCCTACCGAATGCGGGTGATGAACTTGATTGAAACAGAAAATCACATTGTCATCGAACACTACACACTTAAAGAAGAACAAAAATTTTATGGTGCATCTCGCGATCCCGAACGCTTAAAAGTTTTATCCCTTGACCAGCTAGAAAAAATGCCTGGTTGCAATATGGTTGTAGAGTGGACAGGTCACAGCTTCAAAGGCAGAGTTGAACCTGGTAAAGGCTGTATTGTAGTTCGTGATGGTCAAAATACTTATCTTGATAACGAATTTGAGATTGACGACAAAGAATTTTTCAGTCTTGACCGGGGAAGGGACTTAAACACCAATGAACGTGTGTGGGGTTCTGTAGCTGGCCCATTTCACTTTCTCCGTTGGAATAATTTTGCTGATGAAGTGAAGGTGTAATAAGTGAGAAGTGAGGAGTGAGGAATTAAAACTCATAACTCGCTTAATATCACATTTTCTGGTGTAGTTAAGAAGCTCAAAAATTTGTTCTCTTAAAGGATGGCAATTTAGATAGAATATTGATAATATAGTAAATCGTGGGTGTGGCGGCATAGCCAAGTGGTAAGGCAGAGGTCTGCAAAACCTCCATCCAGCGGTTCAAATCCGCTTGCCGCCTTAAGGCTTTCAGCCTTCTAAGGCTAGAATAAGACAGATAAGCCAGGGTAAATGATAGCCAAACTGATAGTCAAAGGGGTGGTTTAATGTCTACTTGACATTTTTTAGATATACCCCGACATCAGAGTATATCCGATGGCATCCTATAAAGTACCAGTTACCCTAAACGCCCTTACCTTCCCCTTCTTACCAAGCAATACGACCACAGCGAACAGTAAACAAACTGCTGGAGCCTTTTATGCTGTTGGGAGCAGTAGGAGAAAAAGCTACCAAGGGAGGAACAGGGCTGATGCTTTCCCTTGTGGAGTTTGACCGAGAACAAGCGATCGCTTCTGTAGTGGAAGGTCAACCAGTGATTCCCCTTTAGCTAGATGTGATTCATCAACAATTGACTATTAGATTGGCTGATTAAAACTGAAGTCGCAAGATACAGCAAATTCCGATGTTATGAGGTACAATAACAGCACTTAGTGAACCAATTTTTTAAATGTTGAGGATTCATCAAGTCGAGAGCAACACAGATAACTTTATCAACCATTTCGGTTGTAGTTGGAGAAAAAGTACGTAAAAAAGATTTAAGTTGTGACCACCATAACTCGGCGGGGATTAAAATCAGGAGAGTAGGGAGATAAACACAGGACTTTCGCACCTACAGATTCAATCATTGGTTCAATTGATGCTAGTTTATGTGCAGGTAAGTTATCCATAACCACTACTGCTCCCGACCATAATTGAGGCAATAATAACTTCTCAATAAATACTTCAAAAGCTTGGCTATTCATTGAACCATTTATCGTCATTAATGCCACAACTTTTTTCATACTTATTGCTCCAATCACCGTAACTTTTGCTCCACGGTAAAATGGCTTCATTTCGTATACTCTTGTTCCCTTTTCTGAACGTGCATGAGTTCTTGCTAAACCCAGTATTACCCCTGTTTCATCTAAAAATACCAAGTTTTCTGGCTCTATATCCTTTACCTTTTCCCAATATTCTACTCTTACTTTTTGGACTCTTGGAGTTGCTGCTTGGCTACTCCGCAATGTTTTTTTTGCGATTTAACCCTAATTTTTGTAAACAACGACACATTGCAGTCTGACTCACCCAATTACCTGTCTTTAATGCCAATAATTCACATAATTCCGCTATTGTTGCATCCTGATTCTCTGACACCAGTTCTCTTAATTCTAATTCCGCATTTGTCAGATGACTAAATCGTGGCTTACCCGGTTTTAACGGTTGTAAATTACCATGACTTTTTTGTTGCTTTACTAGCTTTTGTACTAAACTTTTGCTAACTGCAAATCTGAGTGCTACTTGACGAATCGATATTTTTTCCTCAATATGTGCTACAACTATTTTTTCTCGGATATCTACTGAATATGCTTTCATGACAGTATTATCTTTTTATTTTATTAATACTAACTGTACCTCATAACATCGGAAACTGCTGTATTATCTTGTATGTTATGTGCATCCCTTGTGTCCAATGAAATTGTGTTCTCATTCAATAAGGATTTTGTCAACTCCAGTTAAATATTGTTGCATCGATATTAATACTAATGTACTGTTAAATAATGTCAATCAATTCATAATAATCTGATTGTTGAAATGTAGAATCTTACTTTAATGCAGCTTAAAACACGGAATGTCACAATCTGGACTACTTGAACTAGCACATGAAAAGCTTCATTGGCCAACTCCACAACAAATTTTGGAGCCATCTGGTGCTGGGCCTAGTTTTTATGCACGAATCGCCAGAGAAAAATTAAGCAGAACTATTAGCAAGCTTTCAGATGGTCATGGTGTGCAAATAGGAGTGTTGGCTGCAAATCCTGAAGGTGATTCGACAGAAACACCTATTGCTCTGGTGTGCGCCTTTCAAAAAGAAGTGTCAGAAGACACATTGAGAAGAACTTATAGACTTGCTTGGAGTTTTTCTCGTACACCATCATTAATTACAACAGAACCTAACCGTTTAAGAATTTGGACGTGCTACGAAGAACCACCAAAAGAAGAAGCTAACATAAATCCAGTAATTGAAGTTTCTAGACAGGAACTCGAATTATTTAATCAGCCTTTTGTTTCACAACAAGCTGCTGAAACTCTACGTCTACACTGGGCTGATTTGGTATCAGGTCAATTCTTCCAAGAACATAGCCAGCGATTTCAGCGAAGTCAGGCTGCCGATCAAATGCTATTGAGCAACCTGAAAAGTGTTCGGCAGAAACTTCAACAAAATGAACTTGATGATGATACCATTCATGATTTATTAGCGAGAATTATTTTTATTCAATTTCTTTTTGATCGTCAAGATTCTGAAGGAAATCCTACTCTAAATACAAATTTACTGGATCATTTACATCGAATTGGGGAATTATCGACTAAATACTCTTATTTAGCTGAGATATTAACAAATCATAGAGATACTTATCAATTTTTCCGTTGGCTGAACGGCAAGTTCAACGGTGATTTGTTTCCAGGTAAAGGTGCTACCGAAGAAGAACGTGAAGCTGAATGGCAAACAGAAGAAAAAAAAGTTAACCAAATTCATCTAAATATCCTTGCTCATTTTGTCAGTGGTAATGTAGACATTAAAACTGGACAAATGAGTTTATGGTCATACTATCACTTTGATGTTATACCTTTAGATTTTATTAGCAGTATATATGAAGAATTTGTCAGTAAAGAATCTGGCACAGGAATTCATTACACACCAGAACATATAGTTGATTTTGTACTAGATGGTGTTTTACCGTGATAGTAAGAGTGGGATATGAAGATTCTTGATCCTGCTTGTGGTTCAGGAATTTTTCTGGTTAAAGCATTCCAACGTTTAATTTACAGATGGGAAAAAGCTCATAGAAAAAGAATTCAACCTAGTGATTTAAAAAATTTATTAGAAAATAATTTATTTGGAGTTGATGTAGATGCTCAAGCTGTAAGAGTCGCATCTTTTAGTCTGTATTTAACCATGCTAGATAAAATTGAACCTCAATATTATTGGGAGAATGAGTTTCGCTTTCCTAGATTACGTGAACGTCAATTAGTCGCTGCTGATTTTTTTGAAGAAGATAAAGAAGGTTTTCGTTCTGTTCAGGATGCGGGTAAATATGATTTAGTCGTTGGTAATGCACCCTGGGGTAAAAATTCTATAAAGAAATCTTTATACATAGATTCTTGGAAGAATAGACCTGAAAATCACAAGAAATGGAATACCTCTTATGGGAATATTGCTCTTTTCTTTCTACCAAAAGCTGCCGCTTTAACCAAACCTGGTGGACAAGTAGCAATGATGCAACCAGCAATGGCTTTGATTTTTAATCAAAATAAACTTGCTAGGAAATTCCGTAAAACTCTATTTTCAGAGTTCAAAATTGAAGAGATAGTTAATTTGTCAGCATTGCGTTTTGGACTTTTCAAAGATGCTATTTCTCCAGCTTGTGTTATTACAATGTCAGTCACACCTCCTGACGGTGAACCTTTAACATACATCTGTCCAAAACCAGTAATGACTAATGAGGATGACTATCATATAGTAATTGAGCCACACGATGTTAATACAATTTACCCACAAGAGGCGATCTCAGATCCATTAGTTTGGACAGCTTTAATGTGGGGAGGGAGACGTGATCTATCCTTGGTCAGAAGATTGAATCAAGAATTAAGTATTTACAAACTTGAATGCCGTAGCATTGCTAAGACCCGTCAAGGAGTAAAAAGAGGTAATAGAAGAAAATTACAAAATGATATAGTGAATAAACGAATTCTGAAATCAACCAAATTTCCGAATCAAAGTTTTCTTTACCTAAACGCTAAAATACTTCCTATCAATAATGATCCCTACATTGACTCCGGTACTGGTTTAAGTAGCTTATCTGCATTTCAATTGCCACAAATGATTGTAAAGCAAAGTTGGCAGAAAAAAAGCGGTAGATTTTGTTCAGCAATAGTTAATCATAATAGTACAAATCAAGGAATTATCTGCTCTGAAAGTTATGTGAGCATACATATTCCTGAAGAGTATAGTTCACTATTGAATGCTGCTTGTCTAGTATACAACAGTAAGTTAGCTGTCTATTATCTACTGCTTTCAAGTGGTTCATTTTCTGGATATATCCCTAAAGTTAATGTAGATGATTTACTGCGTGTGCCAATACCTGAATTATCGGTAGGAGATTTGCAGAATATAAAAACAATTGATGATATAGATGAGTGCATACGACAAGCTTTTGAATTTAAAGATAGTGAATGGGTGCTCATTAATGACCTGTTCAATTACACTTTGCCAGACTTTAAAGGAGATAGTGCTTCTCCAGGAAGAAAAAGAACTATTCGTAGAGATAATAGTCAATATCAGAATAATACTGAACCTGAACTTATAGCATACTGCGAGTATTTTTTGCGAGTTCTTAAAGCAGGATTTGGACAAGATAAACAAGTTTGCGCTACCATCTTTCAGGAAATAACTAACAATTCTCTTCCTGTTCGCTTAGTCGCAATCTATCTAAATAGACCTGATTGTCATGGTGTACATATTGAATCTATTGACTCTCCTGACTTAATAGAACGCTTGGAGAATTTAAATAAGTTGTATATGAAGAGAGGAAGTATAGAAGATGGTGGCATCTTTTATCAACGTGTTGCGAGGATTTATGATTCTGTTCAATTAAATGGGGTGAATATTCCTACTATTTATTTAATCAAACCTGACAAAATTCGTTACTGGAATCGCTCTATGGCTTTAAGAGATGCTGATGAAGTAGCCGCAGATATTATGATGTGGCAGACATCATTTGATAAGGAATCAGCAGTTATAGAGGGTTCATATAGTGGCTAGAAGAGGAAATATTTTTAATAAGAGGTATCCAAATACAGGTGACTTTGTAGAATTGGCAAAAAAATGGAATCCTGATGCAATAAAAATTCTGTTAAACTTTGTCTGGGAAGGATATGATTTGCTGGTTTCTGAAGTTCTATCACAAATTAGTTGTGATGGTACAGAAGAGCAGTTAGAAAGGAGTATTACTCAAGCTCTGGTGTTGAGAATTAGTAAGGGTATGACTGGATTTGAGCATTTTCAGGTTCAACAAGAAGTATATGAATTTGAAAGCTATCAAAAATTGCGGCCACCACAGTATGATATTGCATTTATTCTTATAGCTAATGACAGAATTATTTGGCCTTTAGAAGCTAAGGTTTTAAAATCAGATATAGATCTAGCTGAATATATAGAAGAGATAAATAACAATTTTATGACTTGTAGATATGCACCATTTTCTAGTCAGGGAGGAATGCTAGGTTACCTTTTTTCTGGTGATTCAAATAAAGCCTTTAGCAATATTGCAACCAAAGTACCATGTATCTTAAATGAACATCCAGATTTTCCAAATCGAGATCATAGAACTTCGGATCACCAACGAATAGTTCCTTCAGAAAAGTCATATCCGATGGATTTTAGATGTCACCATTTACTATTTAAAGTAATTGCTACAGGTACTAAATAATATATCTTCGGTTGAATAAATTTACAACTTACTCAACTATCTTCTGACGCTTCACCATCTCCCCAAAAGGTGTGAAACACCGATGACACTCATCATCAACCCATAATGCAGGAACTTTAAATCTTGCTCCGCAGCTGGGACACTCTGAAAGCAAGCTTAATTTGTGGCGATCGCACTTTTGCGTTACCTTCAACTGCCATTCAATTTTGTGACAAGGCGACTCGGCATAGCAAGCAGCACATAACCGAATTGGCTCCATCTTCATCCCCACCCCAACAGGTGGTAACATCTGCTCTAACCTATCAGCTTCAACTCCCACCACAATAGCCAACGCTTCCAATTGTTGACGTGAGGGAGGTGGATTAAAGCTAAACTTTTCCCATCGTGCAACAACACCCCCAAGTCGCGCTGCTAAAATATCGCGCACCTCTGCAAAGGTTTTCGGTTTCAAACGGTCAGCCTCATCAACAATCAGCATCTCTACGCCGCAACCCTTGAGAACTCGAAACGTGCGATCGCGAATCCCTGTGAATGTACTTTTTATTAGCTAAATTCCAGCCTTTATATTTAATAATTTTGTCGGGTGGGCACTGTTTACTGATGCGAAAAACGTTGATTTTGTATACTTGTAGCAGTGCCCACCCTATAGTTATGGCTTGAGACTCCGTTTATTAAAATTCTGGAGCGATCGCCACACCATCAGTAAGATTCAGCAATCCGGAGATAATAATTTTATCTTCTGGTTGTAATCCTTCAATTACTTGATAATTATTACCTTTAATTTGACCGAGCTTGACTTGTTTTTTTCGAGCCACTTGCACAGACGCGCCTTGGGGAGATGTTTGGGTTTCAACTACATAGACAAAAGTTTCTCCACCGACACGAGTCACTGCTGCGGTTGGAATTAAAATTCCAGGACGCTGATTCCAAATGACTCTCGCCCTCGCTAATTGATTTGCACGTACCTGACCATTAGAGTTATTAAAGAGTGCTTTAATTAGTATCCCTTGTGTTTGATCAGTGCCATTGGGTGCAATGAAAAATACTCTAGTTCTACCTAACTTCTGACCCTGTGTATTCATAATCTCCATTGGCATTCCCTCACGCAATAGAGGTTTTCGCTGTGGAGGCACAGAGACTTTCACTTCTAAAGGTCGATTTTGCATTACAGTAACTAACGGTGTGGAAGTATTCACCAAATCACCCGCTTTTACCGAGATTTCGCCAACTGTACCAGCAAAGGGAGCAGTAATCTTCTCAAACTGGGGTTGCTGTTTTGTATTTACATTGGCTTGTTGTAAAGATTTTTCAGCTTGTAAGATATTGGCTCGTTGGACTTGTATTCTAGAATCAATTGCATTGAGACTAGTTTTCGCAGCAGCAAGCCTATTAGCGTAGATATTGCTAGCCTGTCGAGATACTGCTCCTTGCTGAGCCAGGTTGAAATATTTTTCGTACTCCTGCTGGCTGAGTTGCACATTAGCAACGTAAGATGCGCGTTCCGCCTCCAAAGATTTGAGTGCAGCGCGGGCGTTTGCTAGTTGTCCTAAAAATAGCTCAGATGGAGGATTAATTCTATTTTGTGCTTGTTGCGCTCTAGAATCTACTTGGATAATTGCTGCTCCTTGTGTTACAGAATCTCCAGGTTTGACAAAGATTTGAGTGACTTGACCCTGAATTGCCGGTTTGAGGTTAATTGAGCGCTGGGACTCCAGGGTAGCAATAAAATCTGAACTTTCCTCAATAATCCCGCTTTGTACTGTGGATATTTTGACTCTTACCCCTTGAGGTTGAACATTAGCAGTTGAAGGTACTGAATTTTTTGGAGTCAGCAAACGCCAAACGAGAGCGACTCCACCACCTAGCAGTACTACAGCTAAAAATAACCAAAGCCACCGCCGTTTTTGTGGAGGTGGCTCAAATGAAGTTTGGGAAGAATTTTCTCCCAAATCAGTTTGAGGCTCTGGGGATGTCATGGCTGATAAGGAATTTAATGAACATCATGAATTAGAACTCAATCAAGATTTTATCTATTGAAATTCCTGATTTGGCATTAGCGATCGCGGCAAATTATATATTTACCCAATCAAAATATACTGTTTTGATAATTGCATCTAAATCTATCTAAAGGTGAATGATATATTTTGGGAAATCGTTTAAGTGATGGCAAATGGGGCATGGGGCATGGGGCATGGGGCATGGGGCATTGATTATTAACTAATGACCGATGACTAATGACTAATGACTAATGACTAATGACTGATAACTGTTGACTGATGACTATTAATTTTTAATTTTTCCTTTTTCCTTTTTTGTTGGTTGTTGATGTGAATTATTTAACATGGAAGATAACAACATTTGTTCAAAGGCTTTGGAAAGAGCAGTTTGAAAACGCTGACGGTGTTTGAGTTTGAAAAAGGGTCGAACTATTTCGACGATGGTAGTTTCTTTTTCTCTGTTATCAATAACTTTAATTGAGCGTAGAGTTCCAAGCTGGATTTCTTTTTTGACCATCAACTCAGAAATTCCAGTTGCGCCTACGCCGTTTTCAATGGCTGCTTTTGCCATTTCGCCACTGGTGAAGACTAAAATTACATTCAGTTCGCTGAGGTTGATTCCCCAATTGAGCAACGCTTCCTCAAATCTTTGTTGAGTTCCAGATTCCGGTACTCGCATCACCCAAGGAGTTTCAGTTAGTTGGCTTAACTGAATTTCTCCCTGCTCAAACCAAGGATGTTTTTCACCTACGACAATTAGTAAGCGATCGCTCCCCACAATTTCGTACTCTAGAGTGGTTTGAAGTGCTGGCTTCACATCTCCTTCCACTAAACCCAAATCAAATTGTCCCATTGCTGTCCCGACACAAATTGTTTCGGCATTGGCAAGGGTACAGTCAATTTGAATACCAGGATATCGGCTTTTGAACTCACTAATCTTGCTTGGTAGCCAATAATTACCAATTGTCAGACTTGAGCCTAATTTCAATTCACCCCGTTGTAGATTATTCAATTCCCGCAATCCCCTTTCAGTCAAGGAGACTTGATCGAGGATTTTCTGAGCCTCCACTTGCAGTAACTTACCAGCCTCAGCAATTTCAATGTGACGACCAATTCGATGGAACAACTTGACTCCGTATTCTTGTTCTAAGTTCTGAATAGCTGCACTGACGGCAGGTTGTGTAATATAAAGTTCTTCTGCTGCCCTGGTAAAGTGTAAGTGCTGCGCCACAGCCAGAAATATTTTTAGCTGCTCAAGCGTCATTCCTGCCATTGATGGTATTCCTAAAAATTGGTGTGAAAGTTTGCATCACTTCCATTTATCATTTTGACAAAAAAAA
>Ga0314811_100222_pt1 | contig 9777 bp, 9 predicted proteins | sample STEome_7_FD_202340 | JGI IMG/M metagenome (GOLD analysis project Ga0314811, IMG submission 202340) | Metatranscriptome of soil surface biofilm microbial communities from soil inoculated with nitrogen-fixing consortium DG1, State College... ...
AATGATGAGAAAGCTGCTAAATATTGAGAGTGCAAATTTATAGATTTTTTCATCTAATGCTGTTCTCTGTGGGGGCGCACAGCTGCGTACCCCTTCTATAACGGTTTAATTACCCTAAAAAAATACATAACCAGCAGGGCGTAATATTTTCAACTGATAGCAGGATCATGATAAAAGCCACCATAGTGTCACTGAAAGAATTCAAAAAGCGCCAAATGTCGGGCTTATTTGGTCTGGTTTTGGGACTTTGTGTGCTGCTAATTTGCTTGGTGTGCAGTGTGACGCTGGGTGCAGCAGAAATACCTCTACATCGGGTTATTTCATCTTTTATAGTGTTTGATGGTTCCTACGATCGCTTAATTATTCAGACTGTGAGATTACCGCGATCGCTCGTTGCTATTCTTGTAGGATCGGCCTTGGCAGTGTCGGGAGCGTTGATGCAAGGTTTAACACGCAATCCCCTAGCAGATCCAGGGATTTTGGGTATTGAGTCTGGTGCAGCAGTGGCGGTGGTTGTAGCGACTTTTTTATTTGGTAGCCCATCCCTGGATGTTTACACAATTGTGGCGTTTCTGGGGGCTGGAGCCACGGCAATCTTAGTTTACTTCCTGGGTTCCTTAGGACGGGGAGGAGCCACGCCATTAAATTTGACGGTGGCAGGTGCAGCTTTAACAGCTCTCATTTCTTCCATAACCACTGCTACTTTGATTGTCAGCCAACGCACCCTAGAGGAAATTAGATTTTGGTTGGCTGGTTCCCTAGCTGGCCGGGATATAGATATGTTTTTCCAAGCATTGCCTTTTGTCCTCACTGGATTAATTATTGCTTTTGCCCTTGGTAGACAAATTACTACCATGAGTTTGGGTGAAGACGTAGCTAAAGGCTTAGGGCAACAAACAGCCTTAGTTAAAATTGCCACTGCTATCAGCGTAGTTTTACTAGCTGGGAGTTCCGTTGCTATTGCCGGCCCAATCGGCTTTATTGGTTTAGTCGTTCCCCATATGGTGAAATTTTATATCAAAGCTGATTATCGCTGGATATTACCTTATTGTGCGATTTTGGGGGCTATTTTACTTTTGATTGCAGATATTGGCGCTCGTGTGTTGCTCAAACCGCAAGAGTTACCTGTAGGTGTGATGACAGCACTTGTGGGTGCACCTTTTTTTGTCTACTTGGCTAAGTCAAAGGTGAAAAAATGAATTTTGTAGTCATTCGTTCTCAAGGGATATCCTTGCGTATAAACCGACGGGTACCATTCATGGTGCTATGTTTGGCACTAGCAATTTTGGTAGCAATGACGATGAACTTGGGGCGGGGTGAATATCCGATTTCCCCTGGGGATATTGTGAAAACTCTATTGGGTTTAGATACGGGAAACCCAGACCATGCATTCGTGATTTACAATTTGCGTTTACCCCGTACCCTTGTAGCTTTGATGGTGGGGGTGGCGCTGGCAATTTCTGGGACTATCTTTCAAGGACTAACACGCAATCCATTGGCCGATCCCAGTATTATTGGTATTAATGCTGGGGCGAGTCTGGCGGCAGTGAGCGTAATTGTTTTATTTCCATCAGCGCCAATTTATACTTTACCGCTATCGGCTTTTGCTGGTGCTTTGCTGATGGCGATTTTAATTTACTCCTTGGCTTGGAATAACGGTAGTTCGCCGATTCTATTAATTTTGATTGGTATTGGTTTATCTGCGATCGCCACTGCCATCACCAGCTTAATGATTACCTTTGGCGAAATTTACAATGTTAGCAATGCTTTGGTTTGGTTAGCTGGAAGTGTCTACGGACGCACGAGTGAGCAAGTATTTTCTTTATTACCTTGGCTACTTGTTTTTATCCCAATGGCTTTGACATTGGCAAGACATTTAAACGCTCTTAATTTAGGAGATGATGTGGCCAAAAGTCTAGGTAGTAGAGTGGAATGGCAACGTGGTTTACTGATATTGGTGGGGGTAGCCTTAGCAGGCGCAGGAGTCGCCAGTGCCGGTAATATTGCTTTTGTCGGTTTAATCGCACCCCATTTAGGACGACAGTTAGTAGGTACAACCCACGAAGGCTTAATTCCTATTTCCGCACTTTTAGGGGGAGTAATTGTTGTCATGGCAGACTTCTTAGGTAGAACCTTGTTTGCACCCATCGAACTGCCTTGCGGAGTAATAACTGCTGCCGTTGGCGCTCCTTATTTTTTGTATTTATTAATTCGTAATCGGAAAAAATGAGGGACTGGGGGAAAAGGATATTTTATCAACTAAAAAATCAGATTTTCATAAATCTAAAATCTAAAATCTAAAATCTAAAATCCAAGATGGTTTCATTATGAAAGGATTGTCAACCAAAAGTTTGTCTTTAGCTTACGATGGTGCAACGATTATCCGTGACTTAAATTTAGCAATTCCCGGCGGACAAATTAGTGCTTTAGTTGGTGCTAATGGTTGTGGTAAATCAACTTTGTTAAGAGGCTTGGCAAGATTACTCAAACCTCGTGATGGCATAGTATATCTGGATGGAAATTCTATTTTGAATCTTTCTACCAAAGAAATAGCGCAACAATTGGGTATTTTGCCCCAAGGGCCAGTAGCACCGGAAGGGTTAACAGTACGAGATTTAGTAGCACAAGGACGTTATCCTTATCAAAATTGGTTACAACAATGGTCAATAAAAGATGAAACAATCGTACAACAGGCGCTAGAGATTACTGATTTGTTGAAGTTAGCAGATAGAGCATTAGATACTTTATCTGGTGGACAACGACAAAGAGCTTGGATTGCTATGGCACTAGCACAAGATACAGATATTTTACTTTTAGATGAACCGACTACTTTTTTAGATTTGGCGCATCAAATAGAGATTTTAGATTTATTGTACGATTTGAACCAAATTCAAGGACGAACTATTGTAATGGTATTACACGATCTAAATCAAGCATGTCGTTATGCTGATTATTTAGTTGCTGTAAAAGATGGGCGAATTTTTGCTGCTGGCGAACCAAAGTTAGTGATGACTAAAGAAATGGTTCAGGAGGTTTTTGGATTGGAGTGTCGTATTGTTCTCGATCCCGTGGTTGGAACTCCTATGTGTATACCAATAGGACGCAAGACAAAAATCAATCATCAGCAAATCGAATGAGATTTGTCATGCAATGTCTACCAAAATCATTTAATTACAAAAAATAAACAGTCGTGACAAAAGTATCTCAAAAACCTAAAAATTCAACTTCTCCTCTAAAACGCTTGCTCAATTATGGCAGCCAATATCGCCTGCAAATATGGCAAGCAACATTATTTACTATCATCAATACTATTTTAGATTTAGCACCACCGTGGTTAATTGGTGTGGCGATAGATATTTTGGTAGAAAAGCAAAATTCTTTTATTGCTAAATTAGGTGTAAGAGAGATAATTTGGCAGTTTTTTTTGCTAACAGTTGTCACTATAATTATCTGGATACTAGAGTCGGCTTCTGAGTACGCTTACAATCGACTATGGTGGAATTTAGCTCAAAATATTCAGCATGATTTACGCGTTGATACCTACAATCATGTACAAGCATTAGATTCAGATTATTTTGAAGAAAGCAGCACTGGTGGGTTGATGTCAATTTTGAATGACGACATCAACAGATTGGAAGATTTTTTAAATTTTGTAGCTAGTGAAATTATCCAAATTACTACTTCAGTTATTATTTTAACTTGCGGTGCTTTCTGGATTTTACCTCCTGCCATTACTTTGGCAACATTGTTGCCCATGCCTTTTATTCTTTGGGGTTCCTTTACTTATCAAAAACTACTGGAAGATCGTTACGCTGAAGTCAGAGAAAGAGTAGGTTTTCTCAACTCACGATTAGCAAACAATTTAAGTGGAATTACCACAATTAAAAGTTTTACTGCCGAAGCTTATGAAAGTGCGAGATTTGCTGGAGAAAGTGAAGCATATCGCAAAAGTAATGCCAAAGCAATTAAACTTTCTGCTGCTTTTAATCCTTTAATCAGAATGCTAATTTTAGGAGGATTTACAGTTTTATTATTTTGGGGAGGAATGGCGACATATTCAGGTAAGATATCCATTGGCAATTATAGTGTTTTACTCGTTTTAGTCCAGAGACTTTTGTGGCCATTGGTATCATTAGGAGAAATATTTGATAAATATCAAAGGTCAATGGCTTCTACGAATCGCATCATGGATTTATTAGATGCTCCCATAAATATTATTCCAGGTGAAAAATCTTTACCTATTGAGCAAGTACGTGGTGAAATTTTCTTTCAACAAGTGACTTTTGCTTATACCAATAGAGAACCAGTAATTAAAAATCTATCTTTACATATACCCGCAGGTAAAACCATTGCCATTGTAGGGTCTACAGGTTCTGGTAAGAGTACTTTAGTAAAATTATTGCTGCGATTATATGAAATTTCTGGCGGCAGAATTACGATTGATGGTATTGATATCCAAGAATTAAATTTAGGTGATTTACGTCGCAGTATTGGCTTGGTGAGTCAGGATGTATTCTTATTTCATGGTACCGTTGCTGAAAATATCGCCTATGGTACTTTTGATGCTAGGGATGAAGAAATAATTGCTGCTGGAAAAATTGCCGAAGCTCATGATTTTATTATGCGGCTACCCCAAGGCTATGAAACAATAGTCGGGGAACGAGGACAAAAATTATCTGGGGGACAACGCCAAAGAATTGCTATTGCTAGGGCTGTTTTGAAAAATCCACCAATTTTAATTTTAGACGAAGCTACATCAGCGGTGGATAACGAAACTGAAGCTGCTATTCAGCGTTCTTTAGAACGGATTACTGTGAATCGGACTACAATAGCGATCGCTCATCGTCTTTCCACTATCCGCAATGCTGATTGCATTTATGTCATGGAATATGGAGAGTTGGTTGAATCAGGAACCCATGAAGAATTGTTAGATAAAAATAGAATTTATGCTGGTTTATGGCAAGTGCAGTCTGGAGTCAAATGATTGAAGCTAAGGGAACTCCAAAAATTGAAGAAGAATACAGAATACAGAATACAGAATTCAGAATCTCGTGAAGAATCATCTTCATTAAGCCGTGTAATAATAGAAATGATAATGACAATAATGGTGTATAAATTTGAACAATTAAGCCCAAAGGAGATAGAGTTGATGCTAGGAATAACACTCAAGGAAACAAGAGTTTACCAAGAAATTAAGGAAGAAGGACGCCAAGAAGGACGCCAAGAAGAGGATGCTAACTTGATTATCCGAATCTTAGCTAAGCGGTTTGGGGAACTATCAAATGAAATTCGTTCGTGGCTCAATTTCTGGTTTGTCTTTACCTGTTTTAGAAGATTTGAGTGAAGCATTGCTAGATTTTACTAGCTTGGCTGATTTAGAAGCTTGGTTAGTAACAAAATAAATGAAGTTAATATTTGAGAACAGTGCATGATAATTTGTAGCTATGATTTTACAGATGGAATCTGCGCGAAAATAGCAGACTGTAAAACTTGCGGTAGCTGTTCCCAAGCTACACTGCCTTTACGTTTTTTAATATAAATTTGCATAAATTCTAGTAACGCTGCTGTGCTTTCTTCTGGGGTCAAATCGACAAACAGATAGGTGGGTTTATCTTCGCTGGATACAGCGACAACACAGCCTCGATCGCAAGCCCACAAACAACCAACTCCTTGAATTTCAAGTTCGTCAATAGTGAATTTTTCCACACATAAATTATTTAATTTGTCAATGAAAATATCGCCATCGAAAGGTGGATTTTTTGGCCGTTCTTCAGATGAACGGTGACAAGATTTGCAGACAAATATCGTGTGTTTAGGCATAGCATATAGTTAAGGAATGTTGACAAGGTATTTAAATAAATCATCAATCACTGCATCGGTGGCAATCATATGTGTTGCAGACCATGATGTAATATTCACATTATAAACATGATTTTTTTGAACAGCTTTGAGCTTTTGCCATAGAGGATTTTGTTGTTTTTTTTCTAGAAATTGCTTTCCACCACTAGCAAAAGTGGCTACAAATAAAACATCGCCATCAGCTTTTTCTAATTCTTCTAGGGAAATATTCTCGGCTCCATAAGGTGATTCGATATTTTGTGAAGTGGGACGTGGTAAATTAGCATCATTCATAATGGAACCCACAAATGAGTTTTTAACATCAATTGATATTTGCTTGCCATTAATATAGATAAAGGATATTTTTTTGTCTTGATAGTGTGTTCCTAATGCTAATTTTAGTTCTTCGATTCGTTGATTGTAACGATTCCAAAGAGCTTTTTCAACTTCCTGTTTTCCTAATGCCTCAGCCACAAAAGTTAAATGTTTTTTCCAGTTAGAATACTCCATTTCCCCCAAAACTGTGGGGGCAATTTTAGACAACTGAGGATAAATTGACTGGAACCAATCTACACCAATAATTAAATCTGGTTTGAGTAGTAATATTGCTTCTAAATTTGGTCTCTCCAATCCAACTAATTTGATTTCATCTGTTTTATACGAGGTTCTGAGAAAGTTTTCTTCTCGGTAATATTCATTGGTTGTGCCAATTGGTTTAACACCAAGTGCCAGTACATTGCCTAAAGTAGATAAAGATAAAGTAACAATACGCTGGGGTTGATTGGGAACACAGGTTTCTCCCATTGTATGTTTAACTATGTGGCACTCGGCAGGTGATAGATGAGGTAGGGAAGATATAGTTTTAGGAGTTTTATAGTTGCAGATTGCAACTACAATAAATCCTAGAATGGTTAATATTAATAAATATAAAATTTTTCGCATTATCTATCAGAATTAACAATTGGAAGATTGTTTGATTGAGGTCAGAAGTTAGGAGTCTAAATTAGAACTGCTAACTTCTAAATTCTCAATTCTTTGTTCTTAAAACTGCCATGAGATGGTTCCTTGTACAGTAAATGGCTGTCCGTAGTAAACACGACTAGAACTCAGCGCACTTTCAAAATAGTCTACATCGAATAGATTTTTGAAGTTGAGTGCAACTCGAAATCTATCTCTGTTATAGAAAATAGCTGCATCAGTCCGGACATAACTAGGCACATCATAAGTATTGTCTAAATCTCCGGCGCGATCGCCAACAAAAAACAAGCCAATTCCTGCCCCTAAACCTTGTAATTCACCTTGTTGAATTTCGTAAGTTGTCCATAAATTGAAAGAATGTTCCGGTGTATTTGGTAATCGATTTCCCACCGCAAAAGTATTATCTTCAGTAATGCGTGCATCGGTATAAGCATAACCAGCAAAAATATTCCATCCTGGTACAATTTCCCCCGCTAAACTCAATTCAATACCTTTGCTGTTTTGCTCCCCTACTTGGATAGTAAATCCTTCATTATTGGGGTCTGCTGTTGAAACATTAGTCCGAGTCAAATCAAAGAATGCTAACGTTGCTGAAAGGCGACTATTCAAATCTGCCTTCACCCCAATCTCATATTGAGTACCGCGTTCTGGCTGTAAGGTAGAGTCAACACCAAAAAAGAATGTACCATTTGGTGGCGTGAATGAACGTGTATAACTGGCATAAAGTGAAATCGCTGGGATTGGTTGATAGACAATGCCAAATCGAGGACTGAATGCACTATCTGAACCACTACTTTCTGTATTATTGGTGAAATCTTCATACTTCTGGTCATACGTATCAAACCGCCCACCCAACAACAACTTTAAGTTGTCCGTCAATGCAATTTGGTCTTGCAGATAAATTCCTAATGAGTTGGTCTCGGAATTATCGCTAAACTCATCAAAAGTAATCTCACCCAGTGGTAGACCATATACAGGATTAAAGATATCGATTGATTCTGCTTGGCGTTGGATATATCTTGGTGAGAAGTTTTCTAAACGATTCCAATCAATCCCAAATAGTAGCTGATGTTGGATTGAACCAGTAGAAAACTTACCAACTAAATTTGTCGTCAGAGTGTAGTTTGTATTTTCCAAATCGTATTCTCTATAGAAACGATTGAAAGTTCGATTGTCTGCATCCAAACTCACAGGAATCGTTTGTCTGTCACTGTAATCACGAAAGGTAAACCGAAAAGCATTGCGTAACGACCAATTGTCACTAAATTTGTGTTCTAGTTGATAGCCAAGCCTTGTAATAGTTTGTGTGATTTCATCAGAAGGTTCACCAAAGTTCCGGTTGCGGGACACTTCCCCATTGGGATTGGGCAATACAGTACCTATAACAGGCACGCCAGATATATAAGAATCTCTAGCATCGATGTATTCTCCTTCTAAAGTCAGGTTAGTTTTATCCCCGATCGCCACACTCACAACAGGTGATATATTAAATTGCTCGCCACTATAGAAATCGACAAAACTACCTCTGTTTCTATAGGCAGTATTCAAGCGATACAACACTGTCTTCGAGTCATTTAATGGCCCTGATAAGTCAAGGGCACCCCGGTAAAAACTATAACTACCAACTGTGGCATCAATGGCGTAAAAAGGATCGCTTAAGGGACGTTTGGATACTAGGTTGATAACTCCCCCCGGATTACCCAAACCAAATAATACGGATGCTGGCCCTTTGAGAACTTCTACTCGCTCAATACTAGTCAATTCATTGAGTTGTCCGGCTAAAGGATCCACTAGTCCATCCCGCAGAAGATTAGTAGCTGCTGCTTCAAAGCCACGAATTGAAAAGAAGTTACTTGCAGCAGAGTTAAAACTCTGACTTACACCAGGGGCATTTCTCAGCGCATCATCCAAACCAGTAATCTGTTGGTCGCGCAATATTTGTTGGGGTATTACCTGAATCGATTGGGGAATATCACGCAAAGGTGTATCGGTTTTCGTCCCAGTAGTACTATCCGTGACCCGATAGTTATCTTGTTCTCCAGTCACCACCAATTCAATCGGCTCATCTGACTGTGCGGCCGGTGCTTCTTGGGGTGTTTGGTTGGCTGGTTCTTGGTTGTCTGGCTGTTGTGTTTGTGGTGCTTCCGGCTGCTGTGGTGGCTGCGTTGCTGTTGCAGCAGCAGAAGTTACACCAAAAACTAGCCCTGTATCATCATCAAATAACTCAACCGTCGGCAAAGTATCGTCACCTACCACGGTCACCCGCACGGTATTTGCATCAATATTTGTAGCGGTGATTTCCGTAATTCCCGCAATTGGTTTTTCCGAACGAAATGTAAAAGTATCGCCACTGGGTAAACGCAACTGAGCATTGGGAATATCGGCAATAAAATTATTATCCGCACTGCGATTTGTAACTTGCAGTTGTTCCCCAAGGGGTGTTTCTAAAATCACCTCCACACCAGTCTGTGTGGGATTTGCTTTCACTCCCGTGATTGGTATCACTGGGTCAGTAGTTGTTTGTTCTGGGTTAGGAGGGTTAGTTGGTGACTGTACTAGCATTTGAGCGCTAGTGCTAGGAAGTTCTATTTCCCCTAGTTGAAGAATATTTTTAGTTGTTTCATCCGACTTTGCTTGTTGTAGCGAACTTCCAAGCTGAAACTTCAACAGTCGGGATTTCCTGGTACTAGAGGCTAATACCTGAGATTTTTTGATAACAAATTTTTTATCTGTAACTGCAAGCTGCCGATCTAATGTAGATTTCCCTACCCTCTGGGTAGAAGATTTGCTTTGAACATCCTCTGATACTTCCTCACCTTTAGCAGCAGTGCCGATAACAACAACAACCGCACTTGTCAGCAACAAGCTTTGAAAAAATCTATCTAACTTCATTTATCCGCTTACACTCGATCGCACTACTTGAGAGCATCTGAACGCACAATGACGAACTTTGAAAAAGAT
>Ga0314811_100225_pt1 | contig 9689 bp, 5 predicted proteins | sample STEome_7_FD_202340 | JGI IMG/M metagenome (GOLD analysis project Ga0314811, IMG submission 202340) | Metatranscriptome of soil surface biofilm microbial communities from soil inoculated with nitrogen-fixing consortium DG1, State College... ...
AGACAAGGGGGACAAGGTAGCTATTTTTCTCCACTCTCTCCCCATACCCTAAATTCTGATACCTTTATTCTCTGTTTATAAAAAATTGTTATAAACGTCTTGACAAAATATGAAATCAAAGTTATTTACTTAAATACCAACAACGGTTTACAAAAACCAAAAGTTGCAACTTAATATCGCGTTTAGCTAAAGCGCGAGATTTGTTTACTGACGGATAGCGGATTTCATGCGTCTTGTGAAGTCAAACATCAATTCCTAGATTCTTCTGGGATTTAGATGGCAGAAACTAAAAAAAGCAAAAATCCGTCGCAGCTGTTGTGAGCTTGCTGCAACGGATGAAGGAAAAATCAAAACGCCGAGATGGAGCAGGGGAAATGCTTGCGCCACAAGGATAGAAAGCGGGCAAAAATGAAGAAGGGAATTTACCTTGATTACTTTGTAGCTTTTACCTTGTACCTTTTACCCAGTCTCCCCCTCGGCGTTTCCTACTGTGCTAGATGTGCAAAATATATAGTTTTTATTTCACCAGAAAAGTATTCAAAACATCATTTTTAATGTATTCTGCGACACTAGCAAGACAAGTGATTAATTAAAAAAGCTTGATTTATAAGTATTTGGGCAATCGCTACGGAAATTTCAGAGAATATAAATAAAATATTAAATTTAGTATAATCACTGTAATCAATTTCCAATTATCGGTAATTTGATGAGTATCGAAATTTAGACAAAGTTGAAAAAGGGGGTAAGTAATGGGGAGTGGAGAGTGGTACATTTTTATTACTTTTTACCTGTCAAGAGTTCGCCGTTCCCCCAACCTTATATCTTGCACGTGTTGGGATAAACCACTAATAGGCAAATAGAAGTGTAAAAAAGTGACTTCAGTAGCAAGTAAATCTTTAAGTAGACAAAAGAAATTTATAGTAATTTTTATAATTGATTCTAACTTTTAGTATGTAGGGTGCGTTAATTCGTTAACACACCCTACATATTATATTTCCCGTTATAGACACGGAAAATAAGAAAACATTTATTATTATTCTGCAACTTTTCTTACTTCCTCCACATCTAGTTCTAAACGTTCAGCAATTTGTTGAATACTTAATCCTAGTTCCAGCAAAATTGGTATCATTTTCAATTTTGTTTCTAGTTTCCCTTCCTCCTTACCTTCTTCTTTTGCTTCTTGATAAACTCTAGTTTCTTTCAGTAAGTTTAAATTCAGCATAGTTTCTATCTCCTTGCGGCTTAAGTTAGGAAACTTGTAGACTACGATTGTCTCTATAAATTCTAGAACTTTTCTTTGAATGAGAGTGTCTATCAATTCCTCCTTAGCTTTGTCAATTAGGTTTTTAGCCAATTCTCTGGCTTTATTTTCACTCTCTACAACTAAGCGCACAATTCCTATTCCTAGAGAATTATCTCGCGCGTCGTCAAGTTCATCTAGGTAAAAGCGACGTAGATGAGGTTCCAACAAGGAACGATAACGTTGGGGATAGCTACGTTCATTGCTACGTTTGTCATAGATAACTATTGCAAACCAGTCAGGGTTGGATGGCTGATATTGAGTAAAGTAAAGGAAAATACTTGTAAACAACCGATCGTAGAATTCTTCATCTTTGTAAAACTGAATCTCTACAAAGTACAGTGGTTCATTACTAAATTCCTCAAGGGGGGAAAAGACACCATCCAATCTGAAGCTTTTTTGTTTAATTTCTGGTGAAGTAAACTCATAAATATTGGTGTTAGTATCAGTCCTATCAATAATTTCAAAAAAAATGTTGGGAAATTCTTTAAATATTTCGTAGAAAATTGCATCTGTTTTCATAAATTACGAGTTACGAATTATAAAAACATTCTATACCATGCTCCTAGCACTAATCTTGGTGTGCGATATTCACAACTAAAATCGGATTACGATATATTAGTTTTGGGTTATTTAGATCTAATAGCAGCATAGTTAGTTTTATAAATAGGCAGCGTCTCTTTAGCTTGTGCAGAAACAGAGCTATTTTCTGGAATAGCTTCTAATAAATTAATAGCTTGTTCCCATTTATCTTTTGCTTGCTGGCGAGTTATTGCTGAATGAGGCGAATTATGAACAAAAAAGGTAGCTTCTATTGCTAACTTTTGCGCTGATTTTAAGTTGTTGATTGCTGTTTTTTCAGTTAATACTATTTTACTGATAGCGGCATAGTTAGCTTGATAACGAGTTAATTTATTTTTGGCTTGATTAGCAACTGACGTTTGAGGAGGAATACTATTTAATAGCTTGATTGCTCGATGCCATTTAGTTTCTGCTTGTTGCCATACTTGTAAAGAATGTGGTGGTTTTTGCACTAGAGAAGCAGCTTCTAAACCGAGTTTTTGAGCAGATTTAAAATTAGCGTTCGCTCTTTCTTCTGGATTTAAATTTCGACTTTCTAATTGAAGGTTTTGATTTGGCATTTGCCGACTACAAAAACCTAATAATAGTGTTGAGACTATAAAAAAAGCGGGATTTAATATTTTTGATGTGGTAATTTTTATGGGTTTTTCTAATTCATTATTATGAATTATTTTTTTAGTACTTTGTTGCTCTATTTTTTTCAGAGCTTGTTCTGCTTGTTTTTTTAAAGAGTCACTGTGAATAATTAAACTTGCAGTCTGTTCTTGAAAAATATCACAATCATTCAAAATATTTGTGAGTTCTTGGATTTTTCCATCAGTTGTTATAATTAATTCGTGGTCATCATCCAACCACTCTAAAGTAAATCCAGATTTTCCACAAAAAGCAGAAATTCCTAATAAAATAGTAAGCAAACTATGACTAGTTTTGACAGTATTAAAAATATAATTTAACTTTTGTTCTAACTGTAATAATTCATTTTGATACTTACTGAGTTGTTGCAGTTGAAATTCTAATTTCTTTGGGCTATTAAACATTAAATTAATTTTTAATTTTTCGGCAATTTCTTGAAAATTAGCAGGTAAGCTGATATGGTAACTATCAGAATTGAATTGATTCACCAATTGAACATCACTGAGAATATCAGCAGCTAACGCCTGCAAAAAATAACCCCATTCAATCCAGGAATCGATTTTTTTCTCTAAATCAATTAATGAAAGTTTAGTTTCCCAATTACCAAATTTTGCTGCTAATACTGTATTTATTAATCCAACATCAGATACAAATAAACTGGCTGATGTATTAATTCGAGGAAGTGTGGCGATGGCGGAATTATTGATATTGCCAAATTTTAATTCCTGAATAATTAACTTTTGAATATTCCTGAGTTCTTCCTGAGCATTATTAATTAGGATAATTTGTTGCATGATTTCATGAGAATCGCCGATGGTGAGCTTCAAGCTTTGAATCAATTTTGGCAATTCACTGACCAGTAATTCGAGGTTAGCCATAAATACCCCTTAGGGATTTGTCGAAAATATATGCGAAACAATTAAAATGGCTGGAGTAAGAACATAACCACCTCTATTGCCTCTGAGCATCCTAAATGAATCACAAATTTCAGGAACTATTGAATATATAGTTCCCCAAAATCCTACTAAAGTAACAATTTGAGTTTAAAAATCCCAAAATAAAGACGAAACTACCTATTCACTAACCTATGAATCAAGTTGATTTAGCATTTACCCCAGCACTAGAGTTAGCCCAATTAATCCGTCGCCGGGAAGTATCACCGCTAGAGTTGGTAGAAATATATTTAGAACGCATTGCACAGTTAAATCCCCAATTGGGAAGTTATTTTACACTCACAGCACAAACGGCCATCGAAGATGCCAAAGCTAAAACAGAATTACTAACAACTACTTCAGAACTACCACCATTTTTTGGTGTGCCGATTTCCATTAAAGACCTGAATCCTGTAGCTGGCGTTACTTGTACCTATGGAAATCCGGCATTAATTAACAATATTGCTAGCTATGATGATGTAGTGGTAACCAAGATTAAACAGGCTGGTTTTATTATTCTCGGTAAAACAGCCACTTCCGAATTAGGTTCATTGCCTTACAGCGAACCTACGGGTTTTCCGCCAGCAAGAAATCCGTGGAATTTAGAATATACCCCTGGCGGTTCTAGTGGTGGTGCGGCCGCGGCGGTAGCAGCAGGGTTATGTGCCGTAGCCCAAGGTTCTGATGGCGGTGGTTCCATTCGGGGGCCTGCGGCTTGTTGTGGTTTGGTGGGACTCAAACCATCACGGGGTAGGGTGAGTAAGGCACCCGTGGGGGAACGCCTCGCCGGAATTGCCACCAACGGGCCAATAGCGCGGACTGTAGCTGATGCGGCTGCGCTTTTAGATGTGATATCTGGCTATGTCACAGGCGATCCTTACTGGTTACCAAATCCTGAAACATCTTTTCTCACCGCCAGCCAAACAAAACCCAGTTCTTTGCGAATAGCTTTTGACACTAGCATTATTCCTTTGGGAGAAGCTGACACCAACTGTCAGCAAGGTGTCCGAGAAACAGTGAAGTTATTAGAAGAACTCGGCCATCAAGTGGAACAAAAATCTCCAGATTTTAGCGGTTTAGTTGAACCATTTCAAATCGTTTGGCAAGCTGGGGTAGCAGCGTCAGGACTTCCTGTGGAAGCTTTGCAGCCATTAAATCGCTGGCTATTTGCCCGCACTGGTTCCGTAGCTGAGTACCTACAAGCAGTCGCCCAAATGCAGGTAGTAGCACGGCAAATTGTGGCGTTTTTCGATAGCGTGGATGTGCTGATATTGCCAGTTTATTTGCATTCACCCATCCGTGTTGGGGAATGGGCTAATTTAAGTCCAGAAGAGACATTCCAAAATATTGTTCAATGGGTTGCACCTTGTCCACCTGCCAACGCAACTGGACAACCAGCGATCGCCATTCCTGTAGGATTTGATAGTAAGGGTTTACCCATCAGCGTACAGCTCATTGGCAAACCGGCAGCAGAAGCCACACTCATCAGCCTAGCAGCACAAATTGAAACAGCTAAACCTTGGATTAGGCATCGTCCATCCTTTGCAATTTAGTCATTGGTCATTAGTCATTAGTGTTTTTAAAGACAAAGCGCAAAGTCGAGCCACTACGTTCCTATCGCCTTGCGTCGGAAAGCAAGTGACGTTGAGCCAAGGCTTCCTTGGCTCAGAACTTTGTAAGACAGGTCTAATATGCAATTTCAATGCGTAACAGTTTAATAACTTTTGAATCGATATTTCTCTAATAATTCCTTTACTTGGGCGACTACTAGAGGGTGTGGATCGTTTTGTAATTGGGGCAGGATTTGGAAGAGGACGCGCTGTGAAACCATATTCAAGTATGCAATGGCGGCTTCTCGAACAAAGCCAGTGGGATGGCGTAAACTAGCTAAAATCTCAGAACTTGTGAGTCGGATACGAGCAACTTGAGCAAAATGAAAACAGCAAGCGAGACACCAGTCTGAAAGCAAATTACCTAACAGTAGCAATCTGTGGAGGCGATCGCTAACAAACATACTTTCATATTCCACAATTTTTGCTTCTACTAAATGTTGTAATTTTTCCGGCTCTGTTCGCCGATCTAAAATATTCAACAATAGCGACTTGGAAGGCAAAGTTACGGTGTGTTCTAGGATTTCTAACCCCCGCGCTAAGTTGACCACTGAAAGCGATCGCAAATTAAACGCTGCTGCTTGCATCTTTTCTGGGGAATAAAGCAGTCTTAGTAAAAGTAACAACCGTTCTCTGACATCTAGTTCTAATTCTCTCAGGGAGCGTTGCAATAATTCACAGACAATCAAAATCCTTTCACTGGATTGATAATCTTCTTGTTTGTCTATATTTTGAAAGTCTATATAAGCACCGTAAATTTCACCTAAAAATCGTAATTCCTGCTCGATTAATTTTTCTACCCGACTTTCATAAAAGCGATCGCCTAAACCTGTAATTCCCGGTTGTTTGTGTATTTTGAGTAAGCTGTGAAGAATATGATCCCTGGTAGTACCCCAACAGGTTTCTAAGTTTTCCCATAAAGCCTCCATTGCTTCTTGAGTACCAATTTGAGCAATGGTACGCCAAGCATACATCCGCACTACTTCTGGTTTGTAAATATCCGTAGCCAACTGCAAGAGCATATTTAGGGCTTCATTTTCCAGCCGCGTTAGGGCTAACATTGCGGTGCTACGGGTTGATTTGTAGTAAAGTGCAGCAATCAGCGCACAATAGTACTCTTCTGAGTGAGTTGCGCCAATCATTTCTAAGACAGCACAACGCACTCGTAAAGATTCGTCTTGTAACAAATTTGGAATGTGAATTCGTAACGCTTGCAAATAAACTGCTTCTCTGAGTGCCCTAACTCCATTTATCCGTTCCCGTTCTTGCTTATGAGTCAACATTCGGCGCATGGTTTTGGTAGCTGCTACCTTTTGTATGGGAGTTCCTTGGCGTAAAACTAAAGCAGCGGCGGTGGCGCGGATCAGTGAGTTATGTCGGGGATTGAGGTATTCTTCCAGGAGGCTTAAATTGGGATTTGGGTCAGCTAGCCAAATGTAGCGCAGCGCTAGGGCAAAAACTTCGGGGTTAGTTTCTTGGGATTGTTCCAACAAAGGACGGATAGCAGGTACATAGACGGGATTTGCACCCCCCATCAGCATCACTTCCAAACTTTGGCACTGCAAATCTGGGGTTAACTTCACTAATAAAGGTGCTAAAACTTCCGCAGCACCTTGGGAATCAATTTGAGCTAAAAGTTCAATGCAAGAGTGTTTATCTGCCTCATTGCCTTTTTCAGCCAATGCTTTGACTACGCCTTGTTTAAAGAATTTGAGACCGACATTGGTTGCACTTAGTTGACCTCGTGCCACACTTAAAACTAACAAATCAACGTAACGCGATCGCAATTGGCAAACTACTTTTAAACAAGTGCCAGCTACCAGCATTGTTTCTGCTACTAACACCCATTTTTGTAGCGGCTCAGGTACAAAATGCTTAGAAATTAATAAAGTGACAAAAATTACCAATCCTGTCAACCCTGTGGCGATGGCTTCGGCTGTTCCCCCAGATAAAGTTTGCATCTGGCTGCGAATTGCTTCTGGAATTGGTTGATAGAGTATGGGGCCGCTACTCATCACAAAGGTGTAGCGTAGAAGTTCATCGCAGAATTTGACAATTACTAAACCCCAGAAAAAACTCTGCGATTGCATTCCTGGGATTAAATGCAAAAATACTAACACTCCTGGGAGTAAAAAGCCTATAGCGATTGGTAAAAGCGTGGCAGTAAAAAATACTCCCATTCGTTCAATCAGTCGGCTAGAAATAAACCACTGGATTAACAACTCACACAAGCCCAACATCCCACCAAACAGACCCAAGAAGCTAGCCAGTTCCTGGTCGTTTAAACTTGATTGGAGTTCGCGCAAATACTGAAAATCCACTAACAACCCAATCACCTGCAACAAACCCACAAAAGCAAATAAATGCCAAACATAGCGTTTCAAAGGACTTTTGAGGAAACGCTGTCGTGAAACTTGTTCCCCAGGAATTGTGATTTGTGGAGTTTCCGGAAACGCTGCTCGATACTGATGAGTTAAATAAAATAAAATCGCCGATCCCAATAAAATCACCGCACAGGCGATGAGAATCACCTTATTCAGTCTGGCGTACTGCACTAACCAAGGCAAACTAAAACCACTAATGACATCTGCTACCAAAAGACCGCTACTCACCAGTGGATAAGTGCGCTTAATTTCTCGAATGTTAAATATTTGGTTGGCAACAATGGACGTGTTGAGGTCATTGAGTACATAAAGTGCGTCTACCCACAGCCGCAACAGAAACACCAAAATCACCGCCAGGTAGGAAACATTTGTTCCCCAACGTAACAAAACCAATAAAACTAATGGCGTCACCATACAAGGTGCGATGGCCACAATTACCTGACGTAAAGGAAAAACCTTTTGCAACCAAGAATATAAAAAAACCAGTCCCGTACTCACAACAGCACTAGCAACATACATCCAAGGTAGTAGATTAGTCTCATATTCGCCCAAAAACAGTGCTACTGTACTATCCTCTGCCCACCGCAATCCTACAGATACAATAGTGTAAAATACGAACATTAATTGAGTGCGTTCGCTCTCCTCTGGCCGGAGATTCACCCACTGTAGCAATCGTGGTAAAGCAACTTTATTTACAGCTAACCAGTGATTTTTCATTTTGGGGCATTGGGCATGGGGCATTGGGCATTGGGCATTAGGCATGGGGCATGGGGCATTAGAAGTATGGAGAGATGCGGTGGTGGGCGTGGTTTCACCCCATTTCACTCATCCCCCATCTTCCTGACTTCCTTATCCCTTGGAGCAACTGAGTATTATCTTTCCCACTTAGTCTTCAGGACTATCCATTTGAGATAAATTTATTACTGAAAATTGGGATTTCATAGGGAAAAAATTACCAATGCCCAATACCCAATGCCCAATGCAATACTTGTCGGTTAAGGGGAAAAGGGGAAAGAAAAAACCTTTACCCTTTACCCTTTAACCTTTTCCCAAAACCAAATTCCGAGTTGAAAATGCACAAAGCGAGCAGTATTGATGCCCAATACCCAATGCCCAATACCCAAAATGAAAAAATCCCCTGGCTTCTAACCAAGGGATTTTGTTCGCTTATTTATTGAAAAATTAGAAGATTATTTTTTGGGTGAGAGAAGCATCATCATGTTTCGCCCTTCTTTTTTGGGCGCTTGCTGGACTTCACCAAACGGCTCTAAGTCCGTTGCCATACGTTTGAGTAAATCTTCAGCGAGGTCGCTGTGTTGAATTTCTCGACCCCGAAACATCACAGTCGCTTTGACTTTATCACCATCTTTTAAAAAGCGCTCTGCTTGCTTGACACGGACGTTGTAGTCGTGTTCTTCTATTTTGTAGCGCATTTTAACTTCTTTGACATCAGCCGTGTGCTGTTTTTTACGGGCTTCCCGCGCCTTTTTCTCCTGTTCAAACTTGTATTTCCCATAGTCCATAATCCGACAAACTGGCGGGTCAGCTTTGTCACTTAATAGCACTAAATCTAGTTCTTTTTCCTCTGCTAGTTGTAGTGCTTCTTGGGGGGGCATAATCCCCAATTGGCCGCCATCAGTGTCAATAACCCGAATTTTCGGGAAGCGAATCCTTTCGTTAATTTGGGGCAGATCGCGAGTTCTTTTTTTCTCAATCACAGGCATTATGATTTGTGGGAGCTCTGAATGAAGGATTTGGTGTGGTTTTGACTGGTATGCCTCTGAGGCAAAATACTGAAATAAGTCAGGACTGAAAACATAAGTCTACAGTTCTAGGGTAACTAATTCATGAAATAGTTGCGTCGCTGTATTTGTCATTCTACTCAATTGTGAGAGAATTTCTCTGGAATAGTTAATTTCAATGACACATCTTTGCAAATTGTTAAGTATTGTCAAATTTTTTTGTCAACACTGTAAAACTTCAGATTACACAGATAATCTCCACAATAGCAAGATACAGATACAAAGCATCTATCAAATACCAATGTAACACATCATCCTACATAAAGTATTGTTAATAACATTATTTATTAAAAATATTGTTAAATTTACTTAGATAAATGAAGTAATACCGATTCAAAAAATGTTTGCGACAGATACCCCACCCGCCTGACGGCACCCTCCCCTTGCCAAGGGGAGGGTTGGGGAGGGGTCTTGTCTATGTGTTGCATTATTTTTTCAAATTGGTA
>Ga0314811_100226_pt1 | contig 9646 bp, 8 predicted proteins | sample STEome_7_FD_202340 | JGI IMG/M metagenome (GOLD analysis project Ga0314811, IMG submission 202340) | Metatranscriptome of soil surface biofilm microbial communities from soil inoculated with nitrogen-fixing consortium DG1, State College... ...
ATAATTAATTCTGCGTTGCTTAGTAGGGGCGAACGGCCGTTCATTGGTGTCAACTTAAACTTAAACTCTTGTCCCACAGGCGTTTTACCCCACCTTTCAATCCCCTCCCCGCTTGCGGAGCAAAGGTAGAAAAACTGTTAGCTTAATTAAAGGCGCTGATAGAAGATGACAACCCAATAGCTTAATGCTCTGGTTCGATTTGCTGTTGAAAATAAGTTCGCAAACCCTAAACCGCTTTCTCAACACCTCCGTGAACGGTCAAATCTGCTTGTCCATCTCCGTCTAGATTGAGCGTTCGTAGCATCACTCGTCCATTCACGGGCTGCTTAAAAATGCCAGTTGTGACAGACTTTCCCTTCCATCTCACTTCACGCGGTAGTCCAACGCAAACACAAATCAATTTCATAGACTAGTGGTTCATCGCATTAGTTACGATGGCTAAACTCATTCTTAATTTTTCTTCCTTTGCGCTCTTTGCGTCCTTTGCGGTAGCCTGCGGCAAGCCGCTACGCGTCTACGTTCTCTTAACCATTAAAATTAATGCGATAGACCACTAGCCTCAATAGTACTTCGGAGCAGACGAAGCCCATTTATATGGGGTGATCGCACTTAAATATGTTCTTGTTGAGGGCGTAAGCTGTTAATCGTAGCGGTCAAAACTAGGACAATGGCCAAAACAAACGCGGCATTTCTGAGCATTGAATTATCAGAGTGCTTGAGGGCAATTGCTACCAATGCCCAAAGTATTACTCCTGTATAAGCGATGTCTCGACGCTGGAGGACTATAACTGCTGCAACTGCTGTTGCTATTAATAACATGATGAGAGTCCATATTACAGCAGAAATCCCCCAACCGTTCCACCCGTGAAAATACAAGGCGCACGCTACGTTGACAATGGTCGCCACACTAATCCAGCCCAGATAAATGCTAATAGGAAAGTGAATACACCATTTTTTCAGCCGAGGTACACGGGATTTGCCAATTTCTAACTGCACATAAACACCAATCAGAGGCAACAGAATCAACAACATTGCAATTACAGAAAAAGCAAAAAGCCTAGACAAAAACAGATACACCCAAATACTTTGAGCAATACAGGCGATCGCCAATAGATAACCTGTCTTACGTAAATCAGGTTCATATCGTTGGCTAGGTAGAGCTTGGTATACCCCAAAAGCAAATAACCCAAGGTAAATCAGCCCCCAAATAGCAAAGGCGTAATTAGCAGGGATAATCAGGACATTTTTAAACAAAGTATTGGAAATTTCACCTATGCTGAGTCCATTGAGCGGAAAAACGTTCGATACTACGTTGACAACGAAAGCACCAAAGATTGCAGCCAAAGTAACAAGCTGCCGCCAAAAATCCCAGTAATTGCCTCTTGTGGACTGCTGCATAGGATGTTAACTCATATCTTTTGTGCTTTTAGCTTACATCCCAAAAAGAGTGATGCATACAATCCACAGTCATATCGAGCAAGTCATTGAGGAAACAAAGCGATGGCCTGCCTGCCTAAGGTCTATTTACCAAAAAATTCCTGTAATACACACAATTTTGAAATTTTGTTTGCTCTAAACTCGACCTTAATTCATCATGAAGAATGATTAAGAAAAACCAGTGTCAACAAACATGATAAAAATATTTGCACAAAGCTTGATTCAAATTGGGGCTAATTTACAGATAAATTGGGTTTTAGTCAACGCCTGCTTACAGTTTATTGCTTGGGGGCTGTTCTCGCTTTTAGTTGCTGAGATTTTAAGAGACGCTTACCATGCTTTGTGCCATCAAGTAAATTGGCTTGGGAAATTGCACAACAAGCATCACATGGCTTATCGTCGAGATTTATCGGTTGTTTCTTTAAAAATTTACCAAGAATCTCAGCTTTATCACGACATTTTAGAATCGAGCTTACTAGTAGTCGCCTGTGCGTTAATTGCCTTAATTGTCCGACAACCAGGGTTATGGCTGGGAGTGGCTTATAGTTGCACCTTTTTGTATGGTGCTTGTGTGCGCTATTTCCAAGGAAAAATTGACACAGACTACAATCACTTACCAGGCCCTTTAGAAACCATTCCATCCACTTGGTTGGTAAATCGGTCTTATCACTGGCGACACCATTTTGATGATGTCAACGCTTATTACAGTGGTGTCTTTCCTTTAGTGGATAAAATATTGGGAACAGCCCTATCCGTCAAAGGTAAAACCGTAGCCTTAACTGGAGCCTCAGGAGCTTTGGGACAAGCATTAACCGCTGAACTTGTCAAGTGTAATGCCAAAGTTGTAGCATTAACCACAAATCCAGAAAAATTAGCCGAGCAAACTGGAGTAAAGGTGATTCCTTGGCAATTAGGCAATGAAGCCGAGCTAAAGGAAAGTTTAGAAAAAATCGATATTTTAATTATCAACCACGGAGTCAACGTCTACACTGAGCGTACACCGGATGCTATCAACTCTTCCTATGAAGTGAATACTTTTTCCGCGTTGCGGTTGATAGATATATTTTTAGCCACTGTTACAGGGCCACAAGCCAAAGCAACCAAGGAAATTTGGGTTAACACTTCCGAGGCTGAGGTATCCCCAGCGCTGAGTCCTCTTTATGAACTCAGCAAACGAGCGCTAGGAGATATTGTCACCCTCAAGCGCTTGGATGGCAATTGCATCATTCGCAAGTTAATTCTCGGCCCCTTTAAAAGCCAGCTTAACCCTTATGGAGTAATGTCTGCACAGCAAGTAGCGCGTGTGGTGTTGTTTTTAGCCAAGCGAGACTTGCGAGATATTATTGTGACAATCAATCCTCTGACTTATGTGCTGTTTCCCTTGAAGGAAACTAGTACCTGGTTATATTACAGAGTTTTTAGCCGCAGAGGCAAGGGTGAGTAAGGCACTTTCAAATAACAAAATATTCCATAGAAGATTGTTGACCCTTCTCCTATGGTCGCCGCTACGCTTAGCTTGCTTCCACGTAGTGGTACGACTTCGCTCAGGGTCAAGGCTGAGCGGAGTCGAAGCCTTGACTGTTGACTGTTGACGGTTAACAGTCAACGCTTTCAGTGGAATAATTTATTTTTTGGAGTTCCCGAAGGAAAGATAGCAACTCTACTGTAATATAAATGTACTAATTAAAGTACTCACAACAGGGAGAGTAATACTGTGTTTAAAAAAACAAGGATGCTTAGGAACTGTAGAACAGTTGTTACCTCAAGTTCCGATAATCACTCAATTATTCCAAACTCCCCCCATCTCCCCATCTCCCCATCCCCCCATCCCCGCGTCCCCCCATCTCCCCATACTTCGGCTCCGCTCAGTACAAGTCTCCCCATCCCCCCATCCCCATAACCCTACCTAATGGTGACAATTTCATTCATCATCACCGCCAGCGCTAGCATACCTAAAATAGTCATCAATCCCGCAGGCATAAATTTGCGCGTTTTAGCGAGTCTAAATGCAAAGAACACTACTAAAACAGCAGTCACCAAGACGGCTAAAATTAAACCCTGGGCTTGTCCTTGGAGTTGGAGGTAAGCGGCAATAATTAGTAATAAACCGCTAATGCTACCACTCACAAGTGAAACCTTGCTTCTAGCTTGAATATAGCCAATAATGCCACCAGCGATCGCCAATATGCCGTAAGCAAAAGCAGCGATTATACTTAAATTCATTGTTAAAACCTATGTAGATTTTGTTTTTGCTGCCAGGGTCAGCAGACAATTTACCATAGCTGTTTAGCTATATCACCCAGTTGATTGATGAATAATCAAGCAATGCCAATGGCCAATAATTCCTCCAATACAAAAATTCAATATCTCCAGCGCCAAGCCGCGTCACTTTTACTTTACCAATCTGTTCTCCAAGGCGAAGTGGGGATAGCATTTCTTGAACTGTTGCAAGCTATACGTTACACTGATGCGGATGCACGCGGTTGTCTGCAAGCCTACGGCTATTATTTCCATGCTTTGGCTGCAAGCAATCAAAATTGGGAAGATTATATAATCACTCAGATTCTTTTTTGTGATAACCCTTTTACAAAACTGGCTCAACAACAGAAATTTAAAGATTTATCCCCAGCTTTGTTAGCAGCAGTTGGGCATGATTTACAAGTATTACAAAGTCTTTATGAATGTAGCAGCGCTTATTTGAGTGAGTGGGTGCAAAATGTTGCTCATCTACCAATTTCGCCGGTGGTGTGGTACGAGGAACCAAAAAAGCTGGGAAGAGAGAGCAAATTTGCTGCATATCTACAAGAGTTAGATAATTGGGGTGATGCTGTAGAGGAGTTAGCAGCTTATTATCGGCAATATGGTTCTGGTTTATTTGCTCAATACCGTGCTTTTCGCTGGCAAGCTGGAGAGTTTATTGGTATCCCATATCCAGACCCAATTAAGCTTAGCACCCTTGTGGGTTATGAGTCTCAAAGAGATGCTTTGCTGAAAAATACCGAGTTTTTATTATCAGGAGAGTTAGCACTGCATGTATTACTTTACGGTAGCCGTGGTTCGGGAAAATCTTCCTTGGTGAAATCTTTATTGCATGAATATAGCGATTATCCTCTTTGTTTATTGGAAGTTGCCAAATCTGATTTAAAAGATTTACCAGAAATTGTAGAACATTTACGGGGAGTGCCACAAAAATTTATCGTTTTTGTAGATGACCTTTCATTTGAAGAAGATGATGATGCTTTTAAAGCACTGAAGGTAGTTTTAGAAGGTAATTTAACCGCCAGACCGCAAAATGTGGTTGTATATGCTACTTCTAATCGTCGTCACTTGATTCGGGAGTTTTTTGTGGATAGACCAGCGCCTAAAGATAACGATGAAATCCATGCTTGGGATACGATGCAGGAGAAACTTTCCTTTAGCGATCGCTTTGGTTTAACCTTAACCTTTGAGCCAGCCAACCAGAAAACTTATTTAAACATTATTCGTCATCTAGCAGCACAAGCTGAAATCAATATTACCCAAGAAGATTTAGAATATCAAGCACTACAGTGGGCGACTCGCCACAATGGTCGTTCCGGACGCACAGCACGCCAGTTCATTGATTTTTTAAAAGCAGATTTAAAATTATTTCATGGAGCAAATGAAAATACATCTACCACTGAAAATGCCAATTAATTCCTAAGTAATGAGAATTTTTTGTTTTCTACATCACAATGTTATGGATGAATAACTATGCTTATAAATTGTAAAATAATTATGATACCAAAAACAATAGACTTCTTGCAGAAGTCGGGAAAAGGGGAAGGGGAAAAGGGGGTGCATGTTTGGTATTTTCCCTTTCCCCTTTAACCTTCTATAACCCTATTCCCTATTCCCTATTCCCTACCCACATACATAAAGTTCACAAATCAAATCGGACTGCTATATATATTTAAATTACAAATTACAAATTCTTATGAAAACTGGTTATTCCGATCGCTCAACTACGCTAACAACCAGCAATATGCAATCAGTAACCATCAGTAATCGATTTATTTTAGGCATAGTTGCCTTCAGTGTGAGTTTTGGACTTAGCCTTGTTCCCAACTGGGATTTTAATAAAGCCTTTCTCACAGGTATAATTACTGCCTTTATTATCTATGGAGCAGCATTATTTGTAGATAAACGACGCAGAAATTATGAAATGTTTCTCTTGGGTTCTCTCCGCAAGCGAATTAAAGAAATGGAGGGATTAAAAGCCCGTATTGTTAAAGAAATCAATCAAATTGAAGAACATCATAGATTATTATATACAGATTCACAACAACTCCAAAATCAAGTAATTGAAAACCGCAGCCAAAGAGATAGCCTGAATCGAGATGTCAGAACATTAGCTGGTCAAAAAAAGCAGTTAGAAACTGAAATCAATAATCTCCAGATTGAACTGAGTAACTTACAAAAAAATCATACAGAATTGACCGATGCTTTTACTAATCTCACAGGAGAAAAGCGTCGTTTAGAGTCTAATTGTCATGTATCTCGTGCGGAAATTACTCAACTGCAAAACCAAATTTCCGAACTCCAACAACAAAAAGAAGAAATTGAAAGTAACTTAACGCTTTTAGGCAGACTCAAGCCCCAATTAGAAGAAAAATTATACGAATTGCGAATAGAAAGTCAAGAACTAGAAATAAAAGTCAATAAAGAAAACGAATTACTGGTAGCAAAAACAAGCGAAAGAAAAAATATCCAAGCTATTTTAAATTCGTCACAAACTCAAATCTCAAAGCAAAAAGAAGAATTAGAACAATTAAAAGGGCAAATTTCATTATTACAAGAAGAACGAGACTTGTTACAAAACCAAGTTTGGGAATTACTGCAACAAGCTGAAACCTTCAACCCAGAACCTTTTGCTGAAGACACCAAAGAAGATGATATAGAATTGTTTCCTTTCACTGAAATAATTCAATCTCCTGCAACCACAGATTCTCTAGAAATTAATACCTCAGAAGACATACCAGAAGAATGGACTACTTTTTTGGAAAACTTACCAGGATATGAATTACAAGTATTAAAAGCTATAGTCGAAGGAGATAATATCCAAGCTACTCTTAAAAAAATTGCCGAAGCAAATATTACCATGCCGAATTTATTAATAGATTCCATCAACGAACGAGCAAATGATACTATTGGTGAATTAATAATCGATCCAGAATCAGAAGTTCCAGAAGTTTATCAGGAACATAAAGCCCGTGTCAAAAAAATGATTGCCATATATGACGAACTAATGACTAGACATGCTCAAATGTAAGAATTCAGAATCCAGAATTCAGAATTAAGAATTCAGAATTAAGAATTCAGAATCCAGAATTCAGAATCCAGAATTCTGACTCCTGACTCCTGACTTCTGACGTTGTAAAATTATTAATAAGGTGAAAATATACCTTATCTTATTGCTGCGTGCTTCTGCGTTTAGAATAAAGTGAAGTGTAATACATGGCAAAGCTCAAAATCTCGAAAAAAATATCCACTGCTTTGATTAATTCCCTTGGTGCGGGAGTAGTACCAAGAGTGGGAGTTGAACACATAGCAGTAGGTCGAGAAAAAGAACTCCAAAGCCTATTACAAAACCTCAATGATATTGCAGAAGGTGTAGCCGCATTTCGATTTATAATTGGTAATTACGGTTCTGGGAAAAGCTTTTTACTACAACTAATTCGTAACCGAGCAATGGAGCAAGGGTTTGTAGTAGCTGATGCTGATTTATCACCTGAACGTCGGTTAGCAGGAAGTAACAACGAAGGTTTAGCAACCTATAGAGAATTAATGAGCCATCTAGCTACAAAAACTCGTCCTGATGGCGGCGCTTTAGTCTCAATTTTAGAAGGATGGATTAATAAAATTCAACAAGAAGTGGTTAAAGAAACTGAACTGCGTCCCAATGACGATGGTTTTGATGACCAAGTTGAATCAAAAATTAGGGAAGTCGTTCAATATATTGAAGATTTGGTTCACGGTTTTGATTTTGGGAATGTGATTATTGCTTATTGGCGCGGCTATCGATTGGATGATGATAATTTAAAAAATGCTGCAATGCGCTGGTTGCGGGGAGAATTTACCACTAAAATTGAAGCCAAAGCAGCTTTAGGAGTCCGGGTGATTATTGATGATGATAGTTGGTATGACTACATCAAATTGTTTGCAAAATTTGTAGCCGAAATTGGTTATAAAGGACTATTAATTCTAGTTGATGAGGCTGTACATTTATATCAAATATCTACCACAGTCACGCGGGAAAAAAATTATAACCGACTTTTAGCAATGTTTAACGATACCATGCAATGTAAAGCCGAACATCTTGGTATTTTGATTGGTGGAACAACCAAATTTTTAGAAGATCCAAATAGAGGACTTTTTGCAGACCAAGCTTGGCGAAGACGCACAAAGGAAAGTCGCTTTGTCGCACAAGCTAATGTGCAGGAACTTTTAGGGCCAGTGATTCGCCTAAACCCATTAAGCGAAGCAGAAATTTTAACGCTTTTGCAACGTTTAGCGGAAATTCATGCGCTCAATTTCGGCTATCAACAGACTTTGACAAATCGTGAGTTAAAAGAGTTTGTTCAAGAAATTGTTAATCGCTTGGGTGCAGAAGCATTATTAACGCCAGGGGAAATTGTGCGAGATTTTATGAGTGTGCTGAATATTCTTTTCCAAAATCCAGGAATTTCATTTAAACAATTAATTCACGACGCGAAATTCAAGCCGACTGCTGTGGGGAAAGATGCAGATGTGGATGAAGATAATGCGGCCGAATTTAGTTTGTGAGTAATTAACAGTAGAAAAAAAAATGTAGCGATTCCTAGTTAAATGAGGTATGGATAATATTTTGAAACGCAGAGGGACACAAAGTAAAGCGCAGAGGTACGCAGAGATTTGTGCCTCACCAGATTAGGAAATCGAGATTCCCAAGACGGAGTGCGTTGTTTACTACCGCAGCGATCGCAATGCTTCAAACTCCCGCCAGCAAAGATACAACGCCCGTGGTACGTGGAAACATCCTTTCCATTTGCCGCCTTTGAGGTTCAACAATACTTCTCCCCGCCGATTAAGATAGCCAAACCACTCGCCAAACTCGGAATCAGCAAAGTGTGACCAGGCATAATCATGCATCTTTTGATACCATTCCCAGCAGGACTGACGCTGAGTTAAGCGATAACCCATCGCTAATGCAACCAAAGATTCTAGGTGAACCCACCACAACTTTTGATCCCATTCCAATTGTTGGGGAGGATGACCGAGTGCATCCATAAAGTAATATAAGCCGCCATACTCGCTATCCCAAGCAAAATTTAGGATATTTAGCACCACATCGACGGCTTGGTTAATAGTTTTAGTATCGTTTTTGCGCCGAGCGATGTCCATGATAAACCACATGGCTTCAATACCGTGACCTGGGTTAATCAATCGTCCTTCAAAACAATCGATGTGGGAACCATCAGGGGCGACATTTTCATACATTAGTCCTCGTTCTGAGTCGAGAAAATCCGTCATCACTTCGCGGACTGTTTCAGCGAGGACATTTTCTAAAGTTTCGTTGGGCAACAACCATTCCATTTCTAAAGTGAGGTTAGCTAAAATCATCGGTACAGCCAATGATTTCATCGGGCGTGTACCTGGATAGGTTTTGTTATATTTGCCCTTGGGGTTATCTTTGCGGCGTAAAACGTTATTGTAAGCTTGCTTCGCCACATCTGTAGCCCAGTCTTCACCGGATGCAAGTGCATATTGACTAAACGCCATCGCTGCAAAGCAATCAGAAAAAATATTGTAAGGCTCAACCAGTGGTTTGCCTTCACGAGTCAGAGCAAAGTACCAATTACCATCACTATCTCTACCGTGTTTGGCGAGGAAATTAGCGCCATTATTAGCGATTTTCAGCCAATTTTCCCGTTTTTCTAACTGGTTATAAAGCATGGAAAAAGTCCACACTTGGCGATTTTGCAACCAGATAAATTTGTCTGTATCATAAACCTTACCCTGGCGATCGAGGCAAGTAAAATAGCCGCCTTGCTCCAAATCAAGGGAATATTTTTCCCAAAATGGCAGTACATCATTCAGAAGCGCGTTTTTGTAAACTTCAGCCAATGCTTGAAAATTGTACTCCATATCTTTCTCCACTTTTTCTGCCAACACCAATTGCTTAAGAACAATCCTAAGTTACTAGTTAAAA
>Ga0314811_100227_pt1 | contig 9627 bp, 8 predicted proteins | sample STEome_7_FD_202340 | JGI IMG/M metagenome (GOLD analysis project Ga0314811, IMG submission 202340) | Metatranscriptome of soil surface biofilm microbial communities from soil inoculated with nitrogen-fixing consortium DG1, State College... ...
ATTTTTCATCAGTTTTAAATGGTAATGGGCGAGTCAACATAAATGGTTGGTTCTTGGATATCAAAGGCAATACCATATTCTTGTAAACACTCAGTAATGCTTTGAGTTGCCATATTTAGTAATTGACGGCGTAATTCCATTGATACATCTCCAGAACCTAAGATAAAGAAAGTAACTTGTGCTTGGGTTGTTTCTGGATCTGATAAATGATTAATAGCTTTAAAAGTGACTTCTGTATTCCGGGAATCAATGCCAAAGATCCCATTTGTACTATCTAGAATAACCTGACGAATTAAAGCTCGTTCTTCACTACTCAGGTTTTTTTCAAAGGTCAAATATAAAATAGACATGACTTTCTTTGCACCAGTAAAGTTCTCAATATTCACTTGAGTCAGAGAACTATTCGGAACTATCATGAGAGTTCCCTTACCAGATGTTCTAATTCTAGTAGACCTTAATCCTATTGATTCAACTCGCCCAAAAGTACCATCAGGAAGACCAATATAATCATCAATCACAAAGGGTCGATCTAAATATAGAACAATACCACCTAAAATTTGTTCTAAGGTTTTTTGAGCAGCAAAGGCTACTGCTAAACCACCGATTCCTAAACTAGCTAATAGTCCTAAAAGATTAATTTGATGTGTTTGAGCATAAATAATAATTGCTAAACAAATAATCATCAAATTAGCGACCCATTTGAAGAGAATCAGTAGCTCACCACTGATTTTTTGCCCACTTTTAAAAGCCGCATTTAATAAATAAAAATCAAAGAATTTTTGAAAAATTTGTGACCCTAACCAACTAACAGCGATCGCCAAAGCCAAACTCACAAAAATTTCTAGTGGATTTGTCCAACTATTCTGTGGTAATAAAGATACAAACAACTCCAAATTTGCAATGATAACTACCACAATTAATAAGTCTTGATTTGGCTTAATTAATTTTTGGTATAAATCATTAATTGGCAGCAAAGTCAATTGCTTCACTAGTAAATTTAAAGACGAAATCATGAGACTACCAAAGATAAATATACAAAATCCAACTACCAAACCCATCAATCCAATTTGTAGTTCTCGGTTTGTAGTGATTTCTGATAAAAAACTCAACATTTCTCTAATTTGTGTTAGTCATTGGTCATTAGTCATTAGTCATTTGTGGTTATAAGAACAAATGACCAATGACGTTACTATTATCAATTTACACTCACAGTCCTATGAACAACAAGTGAGAATACAAGATTACTTAGCATATCTAGCTCAACTTTTAACCAAATAATTACTAATTCGTAATTTTTAATTAAATGAGTAAAAGTCTCTTGATTCATCAATGAAAACATAAAAATGTGTAGTGTCATTATTTCAAGCCCATAACTGAAATTCCAGGGTAAAATTACGTTATGGAACGCAGTCCATGACGTAAACGCAGCGTCAAACACGAACGCTTAGAGCGTTATTATCGATTCCAAATTATTGATAAGCAGTCAGAATCCAAAATACTGAATTGAGACAACTTTCAAATTCAAGCTTCATAATCAAGAGAAAAATTGAGAATTCATAGCATCCTTGATTTTTCAATTCCAAGCTGGATTCTAACTGCTTACTTCTGAATTTTTACGGTTGTTTTATCTATCCAATTAATCATTTGAGTTTTGAGAAAACTCTATCCACAGATAAATGCTAGATAGATAGGCTACCGCTACAATACAGATAGTTAAGATGAAGTTAAAATCAGTCATCGCATTTAATCCAACGTAAAAGTGTGCAGCAAGTTTGCAAACCCACATTTGTAAACTTGCTATTTCACACCCAAATTTTTGGATGCAAAAAAATTAGTTTTTAGTCCAAAAGCTTGGACTAGGTAAACTTAGGGAATTGCAAAAAATTAATTATTCCAGTTAATGCATTGACTGTTGATTGTTAACTGTTAACTGCGAACAATCAACAGTCAACAATAGCAATGGAATCTTTTTTTACTTGTAAGTCCCTTAATGAGGTCACTCAATGGATGAAACTTCGTATTTAGAGGGATAGCCTAAATATGACTAACCAAAGAAGCTATCTATTTAAAAATTGACCACACAAACACGTACAGTTTGTGGACTGCTTGCTCTCAATTCTATTGAGGCAAGTGGCTTAAAAAGGGTAATGAATTAAGCTCGTTTTGCTTGTGATTCAGAATTTTAGATTTTTTTGGCTGATAATTGACCCTGGTGAATGAAATAAGTCAAAAATCCAAAATTCAAAACCATCAACTAGTTAGCATTGTTTAGCTGACTAGCGTAATTATCTGCACGCGATTGCTTTATTTACCTATTGATTTACAGTCTACACCACAAGACATCAAAAGGCTAGGCAAAAAATTATTTTTTCCAAAGGCTAACTAATAGAAGTTGCACAATCTTATTAAATTGTATAGGCTAAAGAGTTAACAAAAATAACTAAGGGCACTTTTCAAAGCAAGTAAAGCACACAATTATGGTTTGGTAATTAGCTGTAAAACCTGCTTTGCTTCTAAATTTCGCTATCAGCAACGCAGGCATTAATTAAATCTTCAACTCCAGCCACAGGTAAGATATTTATCTTCAATTTACTTGCTAATTCTGCAACGCTCATATCATCTAGAAATACCAACTCACCGTGCTTTAACATCACCTTTGGCAGCAAAATTCCATCGCCTAAATCTTGTCCTGCTAAATTTAACAGCAAGTCATGACCTGTTAACAATCCTGTGACACTAATATCTTGTCCCCAGTAATCACTAGATAAAGCACGCATATTTACTTCTAAACCTTCAACCGAATTTAAACGCTTCAAAATTGGTTGGAATGCTTTTTCAACGGTGTTACCCACTATCCAAGTAAACTTTCTCTGGGGATAGACTTTTGCAGGTAGTAATTCTGCGGCAACGGTGGCAAATTCTTTGATAAATAACTGAATTGAACCAACACCGTTATCAATTTGAGGATATTCTTCATATTCTGATTCGCTTGGTAATTCTTCACCTGCAATCAAAAACCATTCATCAGCTAACCAAGCAACGCTGGAACCAAATTTTTGGCGAAATTGTTGGGAAAGCATTTTGACTTGGGAAATCACTTCTTTCGCTTTTTCCCTAGTTACAGGTATAAGTTCATCTTCTTGGGGACGAAATCGTGTCAACCCAACTGGTACAACCGCCACTGACGCCACCGTAGGCACTTCACCAGTATGAAAGGAAGCTAAATCTTTAAGAGTTCGTTCGAGATGTTGGCCATCATTAATGCCGGGACAAACAACCACTTGGGCATGAATTTGTAGTCGCCTTTCTTGAAACCACTTGATTTGTTGCAAGATTTGTCCCGCACGGGGATTTTTGAGTAATTTAGTTCTGACTTCAGCCTCTGTGGCATGAACGGAAACATACAACGGAGACAAACGCATTTGTTCGATGCGTCGCCATTCTTTTTCTGGTAGATTGGTGAGGGTAAGATAAGAACCGTACAAAAAGCTCAGACGATAATCGTCGTCTTTCAAATACAAACTAGAACGTTTACCTGGTGGCTGTTGGTCGATAAAGCAAAACGGACACCGATTATTGCACTGAATTAAGCCATCAAAAAGGGCCGTTTCAAATTCCAGCCCCAAGTCTTCGTCGTAGTCTTTTTCGATTTCAATATGATGTGTTTTACCAGTAACGTCTAAAACTTCTAGTTCTAAAACTTCATCAGCACATAAAAATTGATAGTCAATTAAATCACGGGGACGCGTACCGTTAATTGCAACGATGGCATCCCCCACTTCAAAACCAATCTCTGCGGCTATAGAATCAGGTAGTACTCTGGTAATGCGGGCTGGTTGAATAGTAGACATGGGTATGGGCATGGGGCATGGGGCATTGGGCATGGGGCATTGGGCATTGGACTAATGACCAATGACCAATGACTAATGACTATTATGTAATTTATCCTTGCCAACCTGCTGCGATCGCTAGTAAGATAGCACTGCCGAATGCTAATCTATACCAAACGAAAATCAATGTATTTTTAGTTGCTAAGTATTTGATTAAGAATGCAATTGATAGATAGGAAAATATAAAGGTTGAAATAATTCCTACAATTAACAATGCAACAATGTTATCTGGTAACTGTTGGGCTTGAAATAATTTGAAAATTTTCAGACTCTTATATAAGGTTGCAATTGTCAAAGTGGGAAACCCTAATAAAAAAGAAAATTTTGCCGCTGTCGCGCGTTCTAATCCTAAAAATAACGCAGTTGTCAACGTCGAGCCAGAACGAGAAACACCAGGAATTAAAGCAAGGGTTTGTCCTAATCCCACTAAAATACCATCCCGAATCTGCAATGACTCAAAACCTCGCTTGCGAGTACCGATTTTTTCTGCCAAACCGAGTAAAAGTGCCATGATAATTGACATGATAGCAATAATTAAGGCACTCTCAGGGATAATATCTTTCAAAAGAAAGCCGACAATTAAAGCAGGTAGTGTTCCGACTCCAATACCTACCAGAATTTTCCATTCCTCCCGTTCCCAGTCTTTCTGTTTTACAGCTTCAATTCCACCTTTAACAATACTAGAAATCAACGACCAAAAGTAACCCAAAATTGCAATCACACTGCCAAATTGAATGGCATCGACAAAATCTTTAGAACCTAGTTCTTTCCAACCAAATACCTTAGTTACAATTAGCAAATGTGCAGTGCTACTGATTGGTAAAAACTCTGTAATACCTTGAACAATACCTAAAATAAAAGCTTCAAGAAATTCCATAATACCTTTCTCCTACTTCTAAAAAAGAGAACGAACATTGTTTAAGTAACAGTGTTACTTTATATACTTTTAGCTGCACCTAATCTTCTAGAAAATTCAATTTTAGTGATGGATAACACTATCTAAGACGCTGACCATGTTCTTACACCAATCTCAATAAGTCAACGCAATTTTAGGAATTCATCAAACTTTAATATTTACCCAACTAATAGTCTGGCAAGTCATCTTTGCTGGATGAGGGCTGGGGAAAGGGTAAAGGGGAAGGGGGAAAGGGTAAGGGATTTAAAACCTTTCCCCTTTACCCTTTAAAGAGCCAAGTCACGAAAGCGGACTACTAAAGAGAGAGGGAGAAAATTCTTCCTTGTTTTCTTTGTTCACCTTGTCCCCCACCCTGCGGGTTCGCGCTAGCGTCTCTGAAAGAAAAGCTAAAGCTACATCCCCCTCATCCCCTTCCACGATGCTAAATTTGAGTATAATCTAAATGCCCTGGGGGGGGATTTTAAAGTGTGATATCTTAAATAAGGTAAAGTTTAGTAACAAATATTAAAAACGTTGATTAATAATACGTTATCTTCCTACACCGCTTCTATTCCTTCCCTGGATGCCGAGTTGGATCTGTCTAACATCAAGCACAGGGATGTCAAAAAATTGGAATCTACACTATCATCTTCTCCGTCTTTGCCTTTATCTATTTCTGCTCGACAAACATGGTTGGTGTTTGCGGCGGCGGTATTTTTGGTATCAGTGCCAGTATTTATAGAAGCGCCAATAGTGCGATCGCTACCTAGTTTGAGTTTAGCGCTGACGGGATTTTGGGTGTGGCTCAGTTTGAAATTAATGTCACGTCCTGCAACCTATGTCTGGGGAGATTTGCTGTTTGGCTTTAGCTGGAGTTGGTTAGCAGGAGCAATTTACTGGGGTTGGTTACGTTGGGAACCATTATGGCATCTGCCGGTGGAATCTATCGGCTTGCCATTTGCTTGTTGGTGTTTGGCAAAAAATTGGGGCAAGGTGGGTAATTGGTTTTATTTGGGTTCCTTGTTCGGTACAGTATTAACTGACGTATATTTTTATATTGTGGATTTGATGCCCTATTGGCGACAAATCATGATTGCAGATGTAAATAGCACGTCAAAAATTTTACAAAATGCTTTAATCCAAGTAGAAACACCTTGGGGAGAAGCTTGGGCAATAATTCTCGCTTTAGTATTATTACTAGTGGGAATTTTATCCTTAGGTAGAGTTCAGAGACACTGGTATGCCTTTGGCGGCGCAGTTTTAAGCACAATTTTGGTAGATAGCTTATTTTTGTTCGCAGCGATCGCAGCCTAAATATATGACAAAATTCACACTAATCTGCGTTCTCAAGGGTAATTCTAGCTCTGGGGAGATGAAGTCGGGAAATTTGGAAATTTTGTGAATTTAGTTAAGAAATATTACAATAATTGCCCGACAGCCTAAAGCCGCCTTGACTGGAGTTTTCGGCGTTAGACATGCCAAAATCTCTATCTATTTGGCATGTAGAATCAGCCAGCCAAAAAGATTTTATGGAAGCGGGAATGATACCGTATTCTGTAAATACAACGCTTTTGCGGCTGAAGCAAGCTGCTGAGGGCTGGCAAAAATTTTACCAAAAGTACAGTCAAACCCAGTAACAGTAAATATTGTGGATATTAATACGCTGTATATTAGTTTCTGATGACTGCTGTGTTGATTAAGCTATCAGGTTTTGGCCTTTGTCCTTTGTCCTTTGTTCTGTAACAAATGACCAATGACTCATGACCGCTGACAGATGCTAGCTTAAAAATTTTATTTCTGTTTGATGGAAAGAGGTACAAAAATCGTGAAAGGATTGGTGCGTTTATTAACAGTGTTTAGTTTGTTACTTGGTTGCTGGGGATGGTTGGGAACAACTCAAATAGCCCAAGCTGCTAGTTTCAACAGTTTTGCTTTTCCCCAAGTGCCAGTTTTGGCAATTGAACGGCAGAATAGCGCAGACAGAAAGTTAGCAACGGATTTCGGTAAAAAAATTGATTTAAATAATACCAACGTCCGAGCATTTCAACAGTATCCAGGGCTTTATCCCACCCTTGCGCGACTCATCATCAAAAATGCTCCCTACAAGAGTGTAGAGGATGTATTGAACATTGAAGGATTGAGCGATCGCCAAAAACAAACCCTGCAAGCCAACTTCGACAACTTCGCCGTCACAGAACCAGAATCTGCCTTTATCGAGGGAGACGATCGGTTTAACAATGGCATCTACAGATAACTGCACATTCGAGTTAACGTAACAAATAGTAGCCCACTCCTAATTCCAGGGAGTGGGACAAAATTATGAGTTAGGAGTTAGGAGTTAGAAGTTGTGGGTTATGAGTTAGGAGTTATGAGTTATGAGTTGGGAGTTATGAGTTGAAAACACAAAACTCCTCACTCCTCACTCCTCACTCCTCACTCCTCACTCTTGATTCCTCACTCTTGACTCCTCACTTCTAACTTATTTATTACTTTGCCTCAGATAGATATTCCTAGCCAATTTGATGTTTTAGTAGTGGGTGCTGGTGCTGCTGGACTCTACACAGCGCTATGTCTACCAGAGTCTTTACGAGTGGGCTTGATTACTAAAGAAACTGTGGCTTTGTCCGCCAGTGATTGGGCACAAGGTGGTATTGCCGCAGCAGTAGCTCCAGAAGATTCTCCCACGCTGCATATTGAAGATACAATGCGGGCAGGTGCGGGTTTATGCGATCGCTTTGCTGTGGAATTCCTCGCCCGACACGCCCCTAGCTGTATTCAATCTTTGGTTGACTTGGGGGTTGCTTTTGACCGTCATGGTAAAGCTTTGGCTTTAACTTTGGAAGCCGCCCATTCTCGCCACCGGGTTCTCCACGCCGCCGACACCACAGGACGAGAAGTTACCACCACCCTCACAGCCCAAGTTCTCCGTCGGCAAAATATTCAAGTCATCCAGCAAGCTTTGGCTTTGAGTTTATGGATTGAACCCCAAAGCCAGCGCTGTCAGGGAATTAGCCTGTTTTATCAAGGTAAAATTACATGGGTGAGAGCTGGTGCTGTGGTGTTGGCAACTGGTGGCGGCGGTCAGGTATTTGCCCAAACCACTAACCCTGCTGTGAGTACGGGTGATGGTGTAGCGATCGCCGCTCGTGCTGGCGCTATCCTCCGCGATTTAGAATTTGTTCAGTTCCATCCCACAGCCCTCACTAAACCTGGTGCCGATCGCTTTTTAATTAGCGAAGCTGTACGCGGCGAAGGGGCACACCTCATCGATAACGAAGGGCAGCGTTTTGCCTTTGACTACGACCCAGCCGGAGAACTCGCTCCCAGAGATGTTGTTAGTAGAGCGATTTTTAGCCATTTACAACGTACCGCCCTCGACCCTGCCACTGCCCATGTGTGGTTGGATATGCGCCCCATTCCCGCCGACAAGATTCGTCATCGCTTTCCCAACATCGTTAAAGTTTGTCAGCATTGGGGTATCGATGTCTTCAACGAACCAATTCCTGTAGCCCCTGCGGCCCATTACTGGATGGGTGGCATTGTTACAGATTTAATGAATCACACAAATATTCCTGGTGTATACGCGGTGGGTGAAACAGCCAGTACTGGAGTACATGGGGCAAATCGCCTTGCCAGTAATTCCCTACTAGAATGTATTGTCTTCGGTGCCCAGATGGCTAATATTGAATTGGCAGATATTGGGCAACCCTCAGAAACACCGGTACTCCCATTCAGGAAATTTACTGCTAATGCCAGCGAGTGGCAAATTCAGCAAACACAACTAGAAACCCTCAGGGAGAAATTACCGCGCTTAGTGTGGCAACATGCTGGTATCTGCCGCGAACAGTCAGGATTAGAAAGTGCGATCGCCACCGTAGAATCTTGGCAGCAAGATTTAGCTGCTTTGCCTTTAACTCAATTTCTGTTAGCTTTACATCCAGCAGAACCAGCTAGTCTCGATTTACCAAATGTGGAAGCCCAATTGCGACTTTGGGCAGAAACCCGCAATTTATTGGATGTAGCCCATTTAATTCTCAAAAGTGCCGCTTTTAGAACTGAAAGCCGCGGCGGACATTATCGCCTAGATTATCCTCAACCAAATTCACATTGGCAAGTCCACACACTTGTACAAACAAACCACTGGTGGAAATCTTCAGTATTGGATGATGGGCATAGGGCATAGGGCATGGGGCATGGGGAGATGAGGGGCACAGAAGGCAGGGGAAAAGGTTAATGGTTCGACAAGCTCACCAACCGGGAAAAGGGAAAAGGAATAAATTTAATCTTTCCCCTTTCCCCCTTTCCCCTTTCCCTTTCCCCATACCCAATGCCCCATGCCCAATTTAACGAGTACCACTACCATGCTGGCTGTCAGGCCCACCATAATTTGGCGGTACATATGTGTTTTTTAAATCTGGATAATTGACTTTCCGGGCAATCAAGGTGTTACTGCCATTAGAGTTCAGACTGGTAGCACTTGCAGTACTGAATACACCTACGTAACCCACAATTTTTGGGATTAGGATGTAAGCGCCTATACAAAATATCATAAATTTTGTGATTCCCAAGTGAATTTTCATAATCTTCAGTAAATTTACTAGTTTTTCCCTTAAAAAAGTATTTTTTTAATTTTGTAGGTAAATATACGTAACTTCCCTTGAGGATATTCCAAAATTATTAATTTCTGCTGCTGCTAGACAATTAATGCTTTGTTCGTTTGCAGTCCAGCATTTGTTTGCTGGTGTTAAATAGTCTTAACACTTAAGGAATATTCTTAAATGCGCTGTTTTTGCATCAGTCTAAGGTTAGATTTGGCAATCAATTTCCATAGGCAGTTTGAAC
>Ga0314811_100228_pt1 | contig 9605 bp, 5 predicted proteins | sample STEome_7_FD_202340 | JGI IMG/M metagenome (GOLD analysis project Ga0314811, IMG submission 202340) | Metatranscriptome of soil surface biofilm microbial communities from soil inoculated with nitrogen-fixing consortium DG1, State College... ...
CAGTTGTACGCTTTGCAATCCTGCACTTTGGTCGTCGCAAGAATGCGCTGATTTCAATTGATATATCTTATGATTTACGGCAAGCGTTCTATGCACACTTACAGACCCTCGGTCATGGTTTCTATGCAAACTATCATTTGGGTGACTTAATGGCACGAGCGACTAATGATATGGAATCCATTCGTCGCTTTTTTCGTTCTGCTGTACATCGACTGGTGAGCATCATCGGTGTGGTGTTGATTGCCCCGATTTTTATGGTACAACAGTCACTCCAGTTAACATTGTTGCTTATTCCTTTACTGCTAGTGATGGTTGTTAACAGCTGGTATTTAGCTGGGCGTATTTTGCTGGCATCGGCAGGGGTGCAAGCAGGTTTTGGTAAGTTGACAGAAACAGTACAGCAAAACCTCAAGGGTATCCGTACCATCCAGTCTCATGCCCAGGAAGAGCGTGAAATTAGTCATTTTACAAGCGTGTCAAATCATTATGCGCTAGCTCATCAAAAGTTGATCGATTTGAATGCTATTCTCACTGCTTCCATTGTGCTGGGTAGTGGTTTGATGACCTTAATCGTTGTTGGCGTGGGTGGAAGCCAAGTATTGGCTGGGCAAATGAGCGTCGGCACGCTGACAGCTTTCATCTTTTATTTGGCTATGGTTCTTGGGGTAATCAAGGAGAGCAGCTTTGTTGTCTATACTTTGCTCAATGCCAGTACAGCTGCAACCAGAGTATTTGAGATTATGAATGAAAAGCCAGAGATTCAAGATGCTCCCACCAGCTTATCAGCCCAGCCGATCGATGGCAAAATCGCAGTTGAAGATCTGTCATATAGTTACCCAGTTAGTGCTGGAGAATCATCGCGTCTGGTTCTAGAGCAGATATCCCTGAATATTAGCCCTGGCGAAATGATTGCCATCATCGGTCGTGTAGGCTCTGGCAAGTCTACTTTGTTGCGTTTGCTGGCCAGACAATTGGAGCCTAATAGCGGACAAATCAAAGTGGATGGGCAAGATTTACGAGACATCGGGTTGAGACATCTGCGCCAAAACCTGTCATATGTTCCTCAAGATACTTTTCTGTTTGCTGCACCAATTTCAGATAACATTTCCTTCGATAAACCAGACCGACCGCCCGAATTCATTTGGCAAGCTGCCCGATATGCACAGCTTGAAGCAACAATTAACAAATTTAGTGCAGGTTTATCCACATTGATTGGTGAGCGTGGGGTAACTTTATCAGGTGGGCAGAAGCAAAGAACTAGCCTAGCTCGCGGGCTGATTCGCCAAACCCCCATCTTGCTGCTGGATGACTGCTTTTCTGCTCTGGATACCAGAACTGAGGCTTTAGTTCTGTCGCAATTGTCAGCAGTCAGGAATGGACTTACTACGGTACTGGTTTCTCATCGGATGTTGGCGGCACGTTATGTAGATAGAATCTACGTACTTGAACAAGGGCGGATTGTGGAGGCTGGTAGTCATGACGAACTACTTGCCCAGGATGGTTATTACGCCAGACTAATTAGTATGCAAGACGAAGCTTGAATTGTCGTGAATCGAACTCAATTTGCTCAATCCTTCCTGTTCCAACACTCCACTTACTATACTTGGCAAGTACGCTAAATCAAAGGATTTTTTAGCGATACCATCATCGAAGTTCAGACTATAAGCGTTTTTCAGAGATGAGTGAACCGATTTCGGCTTCCTTGTGTTGAAATTTCACGTTACTGTTTATTAGAGATTGAAATTGAATTGTCTATTTTAAGTTTTACAAATTGCAAAATGCTAAACCGCCAAGTTAAAACTATGGCTGCACTGACTAAACCAATTGCTAACCCCCACCAAAGACCAATTGCTCCATACCCTAACCATATACCCAAAGCATAACCAATAGATAAACCAATAGCCCAGTAAGCAAAAATACCAATTAACATAGGAATTCGCGTATCTTTTAAGCCTCGTAATGCTCCGGCTGCTGTGACTTGCACCCCGTCAACGATTTGAAAAATGGCGGCTACTACAAGTAATTTAACTGCCAAATTCACTACATCTTGATTATTAGGATTGTTGATGTCAAGGTAAAGAGAAATAACTGACTTTGGTAAGAACCAAAAAATAATTCCTGCAATAGCCATAGACAAAGCACCCAAGCTAATACCTACATATCCAGCTAGGCGAACACCAATTAAATCTTGCTCTCCAGCTAATTGTCCAACACGCACAGTTGTTGCTAAAGAAATACCAAGTGCAATTTGAAAAGACATAGAAGCTGTTTGCAAGGCGATTTGATGAGCAGCTAGGGAAGTAGTTCCTATTTGTCCTACTAAAAATGTGACAACTGTAAACAGTCCTCCTTCCACTGCAATTAATCCGCCAATCGGTAATCCAATTTGAAAAATTTGCCAAAAAATGCGGTAATTTTCCTTGGTAAAAGTGTAGTGAAATGCAGCGTCAAATATCCGGTAATTTATAAATCGATGCTGGCTATATATATAAATTACTAAAGCAATAAACATACTCCAAAGTGATAACGCGCTTGCCCAACCAATGCCAGCTAGCCCTAAGACAGGTAGTCCTAATTTGCCAAACATCAAAACATAATTAGCTGTAATGTTAAACAAAGTACCTAACACAACGGTGATGGTAATTAACTGCGGTTGAGACACAGCAGAAAGAAAACCTTTGAGTACAGCAAAGCCTAAAGCAGGGATAAAACCAAATGCGATCGCTCTTAAATAAGTTTCTGCTAATGCTACTGTGGCGGCATTCTGACCCAATAACAGTAATAAAGCGCCCCCATTCCAAAGTATTATTACAATCGGTATACCCAATAGCAAAGATATTCCCAATCCTTGTTGGACAATCTTACCTACTTCTTGAGGCTTTCCGGCTCCGTATGCTTCCGCAACTAAAGGACTAACAGCAGTTACAATACCCGTAGTAATTAAAAGCAAAAAAGTAAAGAGTGTAGCCCCCAAACCTCCAGATGCAATAGTCTCACTTCCCAACCAACCCATCATTACCGTATCCACAAATCCAGTAGATGATTGAGCTAACTGTGCTGTGGCTAAAGGAACAGCTAATAACAGACATTGTTTAATTTCAGATATTAATTTATCTCTATGGATTATGTGATTCATGAAGCTCAAAAAATATTGCTCTTAATACTCTAAGCTTGTTTAATTGACTAGAGCATCTAATTTTTTCTAGATTTGTTGAAGAAGAATTCAGAATTCAGAAGTCAGAATTCAGAATGAGCTAAACGCCCCGCTACCGCTAACAGGAGTCAGAATCAATACGCGATCTTCGAGTACTCGCTACCGCTTCGCTATCGAAGACTCGCTCACGCTTCTCTATGAGACGCTAAAGCGAACGCTTACAGTCGGGGATTCAAACCCGCGACTTTCTTGTTGACCACCAAATCTACAATTTGGTGGGGGTTTTAAACCCGGTTATTCATCTCCCAGTCGTACAGAATTCAGCATGAATTCTGACGACTGACGCCTTTATTCTGTTCGATAAATGATCTTAATGTTATAGCAGGCAAGAAGCAATAGGGAAATAAAGTCTGTTGGTGTCTGGTTTTTACTGTCAATTTATGTCTTAAAATATGCTTCGACTGCTATATTTTTTATGCCTAGAGTGAGATGAATAGCCAGTTTTGTGGCCGGTTTTTTTGACTTGAGAGAACTGGCGTTGAGGTTTCAACCTGAATTGAAAGTGGTGCGTTACGCGCTGCTTGAACGTACCCTACAACCTCAGGTTTATTTTATAAATGGTCTCTTACAGGCAAAGCTTTAAACCTGACTTCTGCTTTTTGGGGCTATTTCTGCTTAAAGCGTTGACTGTTAACTCCCGACCATCAACGGGGAACAGCTAACATCAAACAATGCCTCAAGATTTTTGATATTAGTTCTCTAGATAGATCGGCAACTTATCATAAAAATTTTAATATAAAAATGTCAAAAAAACAACATTTTCACAGGGAGAAAGATTATGGGTAATATCATTGCTTGGCTAGTTTTAGGTTTAATTGCAGGTGCTTTAGCTAAGTTTTTCTACCCAGGAACTCAAGGTGGTGGTATTGTTTCCACCATTGTGTTAGGAATTCTGGGAGCGGTAGTTGGCGGTTATTTAGGCCAAGTGTTGTTGGGGAGTAGTTCGGCGGCGGCGGCATCTGTAGGAGCTTTATCACTTGGAAGTATTTTATTTGCTGTTCTTGGTGCAATGCTGTTAATTTTCCTTTGGGGATTACTAACTCGTAGTGCTGTTTAATTGTTCAGAGTTTAGTTAATAAATTAGGAATGATTTTGAATCAAAGCAACTAAAATGACATTAGAAAAAGAGCGGAAATTTATCGGAATTTTCGCTAAATGTTCAGAAGCAAAATTGGCACTCCAGGAACTACAAGCTGCAAACTTTCCAATGCACAAAGTTTCTGTAATTGCGCGCAAGGCAGAAGAACAAAGTGAAATTGCCGCTGTTAAGGCTAGAGAAGTTGCTGGCAAGGCATCTGAGGAATTCACTGGTGGTACATTAGGCGGTCTAGTTAGCGGTATCACTCAGCTGGCAATTCCTGGTATGGGCCCAGTCATGGTAGCCGGAGCAGAGGCACCAACCATCGCTACCACCATAATAGGTGGTGCGATCGGCATACGCGCCGGAAATTTGGCTGGTGCGTTACTACCTTTGGGAATTCCTGAAGGACAAGCGCGGGTTTATAGCGATTTAGTTTTCCAAGGTTACTATTTGGTTATAGTAACAGGTACAGAAACCGAAATTCATTTCGCTCAGAGGATTTTTAATCGCCACAGCATTCAACACCGGGGTATTTATCAGCCATATTTATCCCCCAAAAGTCGCTATAAATATGGAGTTGGTATTTTTTGTCAGCGTCAACATCTAGAAACAGCACTTACAGAACTTCAAACAGCTGGCTTTCCCATGAGCCAAGTTTCTGTAATAACTAAAAGTAACTATTATCCTTTAGAATTTCCTGAAGATTTAGCCAAATATTACGAACATCAACTGAATCTTGGCAATTTTATTGTATTTCTAAATGCTACTGATATCTATATGGCAGGTGCAAGAGCTATTTTAGAGAGTAACAAGATTCAAAACTTTCGGATTTATGAGCAATCCGTACCTGAGTCTATTCAAGGCGATCGCCAGGTGATTAATAACCTCTAAGCAAATGTCTAATCTCATCTATTTCAATCCCCGACTTTTTAGATAAGTCGGGGATTTGAACCTTGCAAAACAATCATGACATCCTAAAATCCTAAGCTGCAAGGGGGTAGTCTTCGAGTAAAATAATATCTGTTTCAAATAGTAAAATAGTAGTCTCACAACCAATTCTGCCCATTTCTGGTTCTATACCCATTTCCATTTCCACAAGATATGACCAATTTCCAGAGTTACGACAACATTGTATTATGGTTCCTAATCCACCAATAAATTCTACCTTTTGTCCTTGGCAAAATTTTGGTCTTGCTAGCTCAATTACTGCACTCATAAAAGCCACCTTTTTTGATGAAAATTAGATATTCAATTTATACTCGTAGTTTCAAATTTAATTATCCACCGCGAGGATAAATTAAAAAATCAAGTGGTTGCTTCTTTTGAAATAAGTTATACTATCTCAAGGCTTAATCAGGCTATGATGTTAAAATATCAATAAAAAGTTTCTAACATTAATATATAAATAACTAAAAAATAACTCAGTTCTAGATAAACTAAAACCTTAATTTTGAGAGACTAAAAGCATGATTTATCATGCAATAAATCAAAATTGAGTCCTGAAGCCGAACTGAGATGAAAAGAATTAACAGATATGATTTGCTAAAAATTGGCAAAGAGTATTTAAATAGCTGAAAGAGCATCTAAATATTGATAAACACTACAAAAAAATTGAAATTAACTGTTTTTTAAAAATGTTGAACCGTTTGAAGATTGGAACCAAAATTGGGGCAGGTTTTACCTTAAGCGTAGCAATTCTGACCTCAATTGGTCTAATCTCCTATCAAAGTACCAATGAATTAATTGAAACTTCGCGCAAAGAAAACCATACTTATCAGGTATTAAGTCAGATTGAAGACCTAAACTTACAACTGACAAAAGCCGAGACTGGGCAACGTGGTTACATTATTACTGGAGAACAGCGTTATTTAGAACCATATAACGCTGCTATGCAATCGCTAAATCAAACATTCAAGGAACTTCAAAAATTAACACTAGATAACCCCAACCAACAAAATCGGTTGAATATGTTAGAGCCACTCCTAACCGAGAGGATGGCTGTAATGAAAAGTGTCATTGACTTACGACAGAACCAAGGCTTAGAAGTTGCCCAGGAAGCTATTGCCACAGACAGGGGCAAGCAGTTGATGGATAGAATCCAAAAACTACTCCAGGCAATAAAAAATGAAGAAAATGTACTTCTCAAGCAGCGTTCTGAGCGGGCACAGTTAGCGGCTCGCCAAACACTGGCGACTATTGTTTATAGTATTCCTTTATTTGCTGCAATCTTAGTTTTGATTGGAATTATTCTCACCAGACACATTTCACTACCGCTGAGGCGAGTTTCTCAGTTAGTGCAAAAGGTGGCCGATGGGGATTTATCGGTAAATTTGCCAGAAAGCGATCGCGAAGATGAAATTGGCGTACTGAAGCGCACCTTCAACCAAATGATCGCCAATCTGCGCTACACAACTCAAAAAAACGACGAGCAAAACTGGCTCAAGTCTAATTTGGCTGAATTTACCCAAATGCTTCAAGGGCAGCGAAATTTAGAAAGTGTATCTCGGACGATATTGTCGAATCTCGCTCCCTTAGTTGGGGCGTCCGCTGGCGTTTTTTATGTTATGGACTCAATCAACGACGAGCCAGTGCTGAAGTTGTTGGGTAGTTATGCTTATCAAGAGCGGAAAAACTTAGCAAATCAGTTTCGCTTGGGCGAGGGATTGGTGGGACAATGCGCCCTAGAAAAACAAAGAATCCTCTTAACTGGAGTTCCCAGCGATTATATCCGCATTAGTTCTGGCTTGGGAGAAGCTCCACCGCTAAATATCATTGTATTGCCCATAATATTTGAAGACCAAGTAAATGCAGTCATTGAACTTGCTGCCTTTGCACCTTTTAAAGACTTACACCTAACATTTCTAGAGCAATTAAGTGAAATTTTGGGTGTATTTTTAAATAACATCACTTCACAATTACAAACTCAGGAACTACTAGCCGAATCTGTTGCTTTAACAGAAGAACTGCAAAGTCAGCAAGAAGAGTTACAGCAAAGTAATCAACTGCTAGAAGAACAAGCCCAAAAATTACAAGAATCACAATTTATTATCAAGCAGTCCAACGAAGAATTGCAGCAACTCAACGAAGAACTAGAAGAAAAAGCAGAACTTCTAGAAATGCAAAATCAGGAAGTTGCCCGCAAAAATAGGGAAATCGAGCAATCTAGAAAGTCATTAGAAGAAAAAGCCGACCAACTGGCACTATCTTCCAAATATAAATCAGAATTTTTGGCGAATATGTCCCACGAGTTACGGACACCGCTAAACAGCTTGTTAATTTTAGCAAGACTGCTATCAGATAATTCTCTGAATAACTTAACCGAAAAACAGGTAGAGTATAGCCGCACAATCTACTCTGCTGGAACTGATTTACTCGAATTAATTAATGATATTTTAGATTTGGCAAAAATTGAGTCTGGTACAATTTCCCTAGAAATTGAGCAACTGGCCTTTGCGGATTTACAGACATCTGTAGAGCATACTTTCCGTCAACTTGCCGAAAATCAAAAACTCAGTTTCGCCATTGAACTAGACCACAAATTACCCCCAGTAATTTCTACCGACTCCAAGCGTCTGCAACAAGTATTAAAAAATCTTTTAGCTAACGCCTTTAAGTTTACTCAACAGGGAGGGGTGAAGTTACAAATTAGTATGGTTGAAGTAGCCCCAGGGGAACAACCCACCATTGCTTTTGCAGTTAGCGATACCGGCATTGGCATTCCACCAGAAAAACAAAAAATTATTTTCGAGGCATTCCAGCAAGCAGACGGCACAACTAGCCGCAGGTATGGCGGAACTGGCTTAGGCTTATCCATCAGTCGTGAATTGGCTCAACTTTTAGGTGGCAGGATTGAACTAATCAGCCAACCAGGTGCAGGAAGTACTTTCACTCTCTACTTACCGCTAACGAGAAAGGCTTCGACGCCACAAATTGAATTTGAAGGCAAACCAGAAAAGCCTAAAAATGTTCCTACTAAATTAGCACCCCCCATCCCAAAAGTGCTAACGGTTGAAAGCCGGAATACCTCTCAAGGAGATATTTCTCCATCACCGAAGATGGTTTCCAGCATCAGCGAAATTCCAGATGACCGGCTAACAATTGAATCAGGCGATCGCGTTTTGTTAATTATCGAAGATGACGATAAATTCGCCCGCATCTTACTAGACATGGCACGCCAGCAGGGCTTTAAAGGAATCGTAGCCTTACAAAGCAAACAAGGTCTAGCCCTAGCACAACAATTCGAGCCGAACGCCATTATGCTAGATATCCACATGCCAGAGATGGATGGTTGGACAGTGCTGGATCGTCTCAAACATAACCCCAGCACCAGACACATCCCAGTGCATATCTTGTCTGTGGATGAAAGACAGCAACGGGGATTAAAGCTAGGAGCAATTACCTACCTGCAAAAACCTGTTTCTCCAGAAGCCCTCAATCAAGTATTGACTGATATTAAAAGCTTTATTGAGCGTCAAGTCAAAAATCTTTTAATAGTGGAAGATGACTCCATACAGGCCCAAAGTATTATCGAACTCATTGGTAATAGCGATGTCCAGAGTACAGCAGTAGGTACAGGAAAAGAAGCACTGGAAATATTGCGATCGCAGCACTTTGATTGTATGGTACTAGACTTGGGTCTGCCCGACATGACCGGGTTTACACTCATTGAGCAAATCAAGCTAGAACCCAGACTGGTGAAACTGCCAATAATCATCTACACAGGCAAAGAACTCAGTCGCCAAGAAGAAACCCAACTGCGGGGGCTAGCAGAGACAATTATTATTAAAAACGTGCGATCGCCAGAACGATTATTAGACGAAACAGCTTTGTTCCTGCATCGCGTCCAGGCAAATCTGCCAGCACCAAAGCGGCAAATACTCGAACAGCTGCACCAAACCGATCCAGTGCTAGCCAATCGCAAAATTTTGATTGTCGATGATGACCTAAGAAATATCTTTGCCATTACTAGCTTTTTAGAAAGCTATCACATGGAAGTACTGTTTGCCGAAAATGGCAGAGATGGCATTGAAAAGCTGATAGCTAATCCCGACATCAACATAGTTTTGATGGACATCATGATGCCAGAAATGGATGGTTACGAAACCACCCGCGCCATCCGCCAGCAACCACAATTTCGTTCCTTACCAATCATCGCTTTAACAGCCAAAGCCATGCCAGGCGATCGCGAAAAATGCATCGAAGCCGGCGCATCTGATTATATTACCAAACCTGTAGATACCGAACAACTGCTTTCACTGCTCAGGGTTTGGTTGTATAGGTAAATGGGGATGGGGCATAGGGCATAGGGCA
>Ga0314811_100231_pt1 | contig 9552 bp, 9 predicted proteins | sample STEome_7_FD_202340 | JGI IMG/M metagenome (GOLD analysis project Ga0314811, IMG submission 202340) | Metatranscriptome of soil surface biofilm microbial communities from soil inoculated with nitrogen-fixing consortium DG1, State College... ...
CATATGAGTTGCAAAAATTTGTATGGGCGTCAAGCTTGGCGCTCCTACTTTGTATGCCATCAAAGGGAAATTGCTATAAACAATCGATGGTGTTCTTTATGCCTAAGGATAGCGAAGATTTAATTGCAGCTGTTAACAATTTAAGAATAACTGTAATCAGTGGCTTTGTAATTATTTGTGGAGTTTTAATGATGTGTACTAGTTTAGTATGCATAATAACCACAAAAAAATCTTTAAATTTTATAGATTACGGCTTTACATTCTTTGTTTTTCTGGTTGGTTTTTCATTTTGTTGTACTAATGTGAAAAACTTAGATTAATAATTTAATCATTTGTTTTTTGTTATTTGTACTCTATTACTAAAGTTCTATTCGTCGTCCCTTATGCGACGCCACAGGAGAAGAGAAACCATCGTCCCAAGCCGGCGCACCCTGCGGGAAGCAAGCCACAGACGAAAGCACTTTGTTCTTAGAAACACAAATGACAAATTTATACAGAAAGTAGCGCAATATATAGGCCAATACAGTTCAGTTAAGCTTTTTTCCCCTCTGCTCGCTGCTATCTGTCAACAACTGTCTTAACAGATAAATTCCTTAACTCAACTGTATTGATATATAGGCATATTAGCTTAGCAGACTAACTAAAGACACCAAACCCAGGTATTTATCAGTATTTATCCGTATTAATATGCTGTAGCGCAGTTGTGTGAAAAACATAATTGATACAAAAACTTAAACCCTTGCTTAAGGATAAAAAAACGGCGTTAAACTAGATAAACAGGGCAATAAATTATAGGTAAAATATGATGACCGATCGCGATTACACACTAATTATTGATAAAAGTGGCAGTATGTCCACACCTGACCAAGTTGGTGGTAGAACGAGATGGGAAATAGCCCAAGAATCTACACTCGCTTTGGCAAGAAAGGCAGAACAGTTTGACCCAGATGGTATTACTGTTTATGTATTTTCTGGAAAATTTAAACGCTATGATGATGTAACTTCGGCCAAAGTCGCGCAAATATTTCTGGAAAACGATCCTGCTGGTACAACTAACTTAGCAGGTGTACTCCAAGATGCCATCAATAATTACTTTCAACGCAAAGCTGCTGGTCAAAGTAAGCCAAACGGAGAAACAATTTTAGTGATTACTGACGGCGAACCAGACGACCGTAAAGCTGTGTTTGAAGTTATCATTCATGCTACTCGGCAGATGGAGCGTGATGAAGAATTAGGAATTTCGATTATTCAAGTAGGTACAGACGCCCAAGCAACTAAGTTTTTGAAAGCTTTAGATGACCAACTGCAAAGTGTTGGCGCTAAATTTGATATTTGCGATACAGTGACTTTAGATGACCTAGAAGAAATGAGTCTTGTAGATGTACTAACTAATGCCATAACTGACTGATAATGCCTAAAATTTTCAGATTGTTCTCATAAATTATCAACAATTTTTGAAGATATTATCTATCGTCAAAAATTGATTCTTAATATAAAAATTGTAACTAAATATTTGGGGAAGTTCTCAATGCTAGAAAATCGAGATTATACCTTAATTATTGACAAAAGTGGCAGTATGGCCACGCCAGATCAAAAAGGTGGTAGAAACAGATGGGTGACAGCACAAGAATCTACCTTAGCTTTGGCTAGTAAATGCGAGCAATTTGACCCAGACGGTATTACTGTTTATGTATTTTCTGGTAAATTTAAGCGTTACGAAAATGTGACATCCTCTAGGGTAGCACAAATTTTCCGAGAAAACGATCCCTCTGGTACAACTGACTTGGCTGGTGTGTTGAAACATGCAACTGATGATTACTTTCAACGCAAAGGAGCAGGTCAAACCAAGCCAAATGGTGAAACAATTTTAGTAGTTACTGATGGCGAACCAGACGATCGCAAAGCAGTCATGAAGGTAATTATTGAAGCTTCTCGCCGTATGGATAGAGATGAAGAATTAGCCATTTCTTTCATTCAAGTTGGTACAGATCAGCAAGCTACTCGTTTTCTCAAAGTTTTAGACGACGAACTCCAAGGCGCTGGTGCAAAGTTTGATATCTGTGACACCATTACTATGGAAGATATGGAAGATTTGAGTTTATCAGAGGTGTTACTCAACGCCATTAATGACTAGTATTAGGCAAAAGTAAAAGACAAAAAAGCATATTTTTTGGACTTTTGGAAAAAATGCCAAATAGAATCTTGATTTTTGCTTTATTTAGGACTTATGAAAATGGATTCTATTGATAAGCTGTTAGCTGAACTCAAAACTGAATACAAAGAAGAAAAACCCAAACAGCAGCCACCAAAATTAAATACAGCCAAACCTTTTGTTCCACCATCAACAAAAACTGGATCTTTGATGGATAATCTTTTGGCAGAAATTAAATCTGATTTTGCAGAAATCGATGCTGCTGAGGAATTAAAAAGACAGCAAGAATTAGAACAGGAACGAATTCGCCAAGAACAACTCAAAGCTAAACAACTAGAAACTTTGAAAGTACAAGCCAAAGAATGGATAGCGAAAATAGATCCATTATCGCCTGAAGGACTTTGGTTTGAAAGATTTGCTGAAAGTTATCCGTCCAAATTAGAGGCCGCCATTGAATATTTACGAAATAACGAATAACGTTTCACAACTTAATATTAATGGCGATCGTGGCGACCAAAATGTTGAACAGCCCATTCATGCATAGCGTAGAGAATTGGTTGCAAAGTTTCTCCTAGAGGCGTGAGTGAATATTCTACCTTTGGCGGAATTTGGGGATAAACTTCTCGATGAATAATACCGTCTTCTTCCATTTCTCTAAGTTGCTGAGTCAACATCTTTTGGGTGATTCCAGGTAAAGTCCGTTGCAACTCGCCGAATCGTTTGACGCCAGTCATTAACTCTCTGATAATCAAAACCTTCCAGCGTCCGCCAATCACCTTGAGTGTAGTTTCTACTTCACAAGTCAGCCTGGTATAGTTTTCTGCTTCAGCTTTCATAGAAATTTTTGTGGAAATTTACTTCCAAATCAGTATTATTATATTCCGCCAATGCTAGTTAAACACTGTTTACTGTTGAGTGTTGACGGTTCACAGTCAACGACCTTAAGCTGTTGTTTATTTTTTGAGGTTTTTTAACAAAACCATCCATACTCTGCAAAATATAGCAACAACATTTTTAGGGTTGCTGATTTGATCGCGATATGAAAATTCCTTTTAGAGACGTTGCATTGCAACGTCTCTACATCTGGATTTTCCATTTTTTTATTGCCTAAGAAACTTTCATGCTCAAACAGATATCTGCAATCATCACTGTCCTAATTTTAACTTTAGGGTTTGCATCCACATCTGAAGCTGCAACTCCCCGTTCAATGTGGGTGGAAAATGAAATTTACCAATACAACCATCAATTTGCTTCTCAATTGCCCCAAGAATTGGGAACGAAAATGCAAAAGATGGCAGCTAGCCCCTTTGCCTTCTATCGAGGGTCGGCTCATATTTTTTATCGTGATATGCCAACTTTACCAGCTTCAGGATTTGTTAATTCTCCAACATCAGCCATTTGGTTGGCGGGAGACATGCACATGCAGAATCTTGGAGGAATGAGAGATAGCAACGATAATAACGTCTTTGATACCACCGATTTTGATGAAGGCTATCTCGGCCCCTACGTTTGGGATTTGCGACGTATGGCAGTCTCTATTCTCTTAGCAGCTAAAGAAAACGGTTTTAGTTCTAGTGATGGTCAAGATATTGTCAAAAATTTCCTGGATGCCTATCTCAACAAAATGAAGGACTTTAAAGGGACTAACGACGAACTATCATACCGTTTACAAGAAAGCAATACCAACGGTGTGGTTAAGGATTTGATTCAAAAGGCCGCAGGTAAGAGCCGTTCTAGTTTACTAAATAAGTACACGTTGTTAAATAGCAGTGGCGATCGCCTTTTTCAAACAACTTCGGAACTCCAGCCTATATCTAACAGCACCTATTCAAATATTACCACTGCCATCAGCAGCTACATCGCTTCAATTCCCAGCAGCAAGCGCTACAGCAATAGTTATTACACCCTCAAAGATATTCGCCTCAAATTAGGTTCCGGTATTGGTAGTCTGGGTAAGTATCGGTATTATTTGCTGATTGAAGGGCCAAGTCCAGCAACAAACGATGACCGAATTTTGGAGATGAAACAACAAAGCACTAGCGCTGTGGACATCGCATCTCCAGGTTTGTTACCGAGTTCAGTTTACCATCATCATCAAGGAACAAGGGTGACAATCGCCACCAAAGCCATGCTTGCTGATACCGATCCTTTAGTTGGCTATGCTACTGTGAGTGACATTCCCTTTATGGTGCATGAAAAATCGCCCTATGAAGTAGATTTTGACTATACTTTGCTAACTACTAAGTCAAAGTTCATGGATGCAATGGCTTATGCAGGGAAGGTGGTTGCTAAAAATCATGCCATCTCAGATAAGGACTACGATGCTGCCATTGTTCCTGTCAGCGTTGACAAGGAAGTAACTGATATCACTAGCGGTAATCAAAGCGGATTTAAAGATGAGATTGTTAACTTTGCTCTAGACTATGCAACTCAAGTCGAGTACGACTATGGGAGTTTTAAAGATGCCTATAACCGGGGAGTAACACTCTATTAAAAGAACTGAAAAAAATCAATTATTCCAGTTAAAGGGATGAGTGTTGACCGTTAACGGTTCACAGTTAACAGTCAACAGTTAACAATATCCTAGTAGTACGCCAAGGCAACTTGGCTCTTTAAAGGTGAAGGGGGAAAGGGACTCATGTTTTTTATCCCTTCCCCTTTTCCCTTTAACCTTTACCCAACCTCCACCTAACATTTTTGAGTTGGCAGACTACTAGTTAACTTCGTTGGCGATAATACCAATTAAATTCAACTTGCTCAAAATTTCAATAGCTTGAATTAATTGAGTTCGCTTGACTTTACCCATGCGTTCTACCATGACGATGGCGTTGCAAAAAGATGCGATGATCCTGGCATCAACGGTGGCTAAAATTGATGGAGCATCTATCAGTACTAAATCATAATTTTCTTCAAAGAACTCGATTAGTTCTTTCATACTTTGAGAACTCAGCAGCTTGACTACATCTTCTGGAACGGGGCCAGCAGTCAAAACGTCAATCAATGGGTGAATGGGCTGAATGTAATCTTGAAAATTACTAGTTGTCTCATCAACTAATAACAGAGATAGTCCCCAATCATTGGAGAGTTCTAATACTTTGTGCAGGTTAGGATTTTGCAAGTTAGCATCAATTACTAACACCCGTCGATGCATTCGGATGGCACTAGCCACCAGTCCTAATACTAAAGTTGTCTTTCCTTCTCCTGGTATAGCCGAAGTCAACATTAATGACTTGAAAGTCAAGGGATATTTAAATATTTTAATATTTTGGTAGATCATGTCCAAAGTTTCATGGACAGGCAACTTGGCGCTGACTTCTACCATCGCAGGAGGTAAACTGCGTCGCTGATTCCCAGACAAATTTAACAGGCGCTTTTTATTATGAAGCGATCGCAATTTTGGCACTGTTCCCAGTACGCGCAGATTTGTCAGTTTATTCAAGTCTGCTGTACTATATATTATGTCATTAAACTTCGACAACATTAAGGCTAATAAAATACCCAGAACTGGGCCAATTACTCCTCCTCCAAGCAAATATAATAATTTATTATTCTCCACATAAGTACCCAAAGCAGGTTCTTCCAAAACTTGCCAGTTATACCCTTCCTGAGAAATTTTCATTCCTAAGGATTGTTGTGCCTGGAGTAATTGTTCGAGGGTTTTATGACTAGTTTCTACCTTTTGCCGCAGACGATTATATTCAGCCGTTAAGTTGGGATATTTGTTTAATTCTGAACGAACTCGCTGTTCTGATTGTACTAAACTTTTCTCATTAGCAGTTAGCCCTAAAACATTTGTTTGTAACAGAATTAATTCGTCCAATAGCTTGGGTTCGACTCCTACGACTCCGGCTTGTAAAAGTTTATCGTCCTTGCCACCGTTAGTAATGTTTTTCACTTCCTGCCGTAACAATGTTAGTTGGTTTTGGCGTTGCTGTTTGAGTTTTTCTACTGATGGATAATCATCTGTATAACGCAACCGTTCCTTAGCCAGAGCTAATTCAGTTTTTTGAATTTCATTTAATAGTATTTGATAACGGCTTGATTGATTTAAACGAGAAGAAAGCTGAGCATTCTGTTGCGAAGAAGCTGCTATTTCTTGTTGTAAGCTATCGTAGCGGGCGTTGACATCTTGCAGCTGGGCGCGAGTGGTTTGTAGCTGTTGTTGAATTTCAGCCAAAGACTCTAGCACAATTTTACTTTGTGCTTCCGGATCGACTAAATTATGTTTTTTGCGAAACTGTTCTAAATTTTTATCAGCTTGACTCACTTCTTTTTTGATTTCAGGGAGGCGCGTATTCACAAAAGCCAGTCCCCGATTTAAACGCTCTTTTTGTTGTTCTGTGTTGTAATTTTGATAGACTTTTTGTAAAGCTTCAAGTACTCTTTGGGCTTTGACGGGATCGTTATCTTCAAAAGAAACTTCAAATACTTGATTAAGAACTGGTTCGGCTTCTGTATTTGTGTTTTCTGGAGTGATTTTCAAAGGTGCTGGTTTGGTATATTCCTTTTGACCTTTGAGATATTCTAAAGTGATATCTGGATAATTAGCACGAAGTAAATCTACAGCTTTTTGAAGTAGCTTGGAACTCAGCATGAGTTTCATCTGAGTGCTGTAATCAATAGTTTTAGTATCTGCGCCTTGTGTGATATTGTTTGACTGTGCCCCTTGAGATAAATTAGAACTCACCAATATCTGCATCGAGCTTTGATAATTAGATTTAGCATTGACAGCAAAGTAGCTGGCAACTGACATGACGATACAGGAAACTCCCAAAATCACAAAGCGTTGACGAAGCAAAATAGTAGGTAGTTGTCTGATATTAAACCGGCTTTGTACTGAGGTGATAACTTGTTGGTCTTGATTCAGACTTGTTTTAACCACTATCAAACTCCTCTAATATTGAAAGAATTTATATCTAAGATGGTGAGAAACATTTTTAGAAATGATTTTTTACACCTACGAAATAGAAAAAATACTTAATTATTGTCAAAAAATTAAACCACTTGAATCGATTTTATGTCAACTAAGGTTTTCATGTTCATGAATTCATGCATATAAATTTTCAATCAGTACTAAAACAACCCTTTTTAAATAAATCTTTATTTAAAGAATAAACATCTTGATAAAAAATTAATGATTTTTCTTCAAATGATTGTTAATAATCTGACTTGCTCAATTTTTCAAAACTTCAATATCCCTTATTTCTATTTTTCCTCTGCCTAGAGTGACAAAAAAGGGTTAAGATGACCAGTGAGGTTATCCAGACTGAACCTCGTCCCCTATTCCAGTTACCAGTTGAGGACAAACCCCAATGGCCAGCCGTTTATAACTACCTGACCCAAAACCGGGGCATACCCCAAGATTTTATGCAACTTCTACACTTTAGTGGGCTGGTTTACGCTGATGACCAACAGAATGCTGTGTTCGTGATGCGGAATCTCGACAACCAACCTAACGGTGCATTCCTGCGTGGGACGCGGGGAGAAAACAACACTTTTAAGGGTTATCTTAAAGGAACCCAACGCCGTGAGAGTTGGTTTTACTTTTATTTCGGTGAACAGTCAAACTCCCCAGTTGAAAGGTTAGTGCTTTTGAAGTCGCCCATCGATGCCATATCCTTTGCAATGCTGGAGTATCAAGTTCGAGGCGACGTGCCACTAAAAAGAACGATGTACATGGCAGTTGATAATCCCAACAGCTTACCGCTAGAACGATTGCGGCACATTCCTAATGTACGGGTGGCTTTTGACACAGATGACGCTGGCAATGCAGCTGCACGGACAGTCAAGGAGTTATTGCCACAGGCTACTAGGATAAAGTGCAAGGCAGTTGACTGGAATCAGCAGCTTATCGATTATGGGCGGCAGTTAAGGCAACAGCAGCACGAAGAAGATGATTTGAGTCTTTAAAAGCTGTTTTGTAGTATTGACAAGTTGAGCAGCACTACCATGTAAACATTCAACATTCAAAAATAGATTAATTTTGACTTAAAGCGCACTGCTGTTGATCGAGATAACAAGTTGCTTGCTTCCCTCGTAATTTCTCTCCCTTCTGCAAAATTTGAACATTACCAGACAAAATAATCTGCCGTCCTGTTGGCACAAATCTAATTTCATCAGCACTCGCTTGAATTTGAGCTTCTGAATAAACAAAAGTAGCGTTACCAATCGCTCTTACTTCTTGGGTGTCCTCATTGTATTCTTGAGCATCTGACTGGAGGATGAATTTTCCTGTTTCAATTAATTGGGCAATAGTCTGTGCATTTGCTCGTGTATCAACTGTTGAGTTGAGCAGCGATGCAATCCATTGAGGCAGCTGCCCTGATGTGATAGTAGGAATGCCTAAAATAACAGTGATTGCAAGTGAGGCACAAGCAATTAAAGGCAGGTGACGATTCCATCGTCTAAATGAAATGTTTATTGGATTTGCTTTTTTTAAAGCAGATTGATGCGTTTGCAATAGCTTGGTTTCGAGTTGAACTTGAAAAATTGGGTCTGGCTCAATCTCTGTCGCAAGATCAGTTAAATGAGAAAGCAATTCAATATCTAAAGAAGACAAATCGGTAGGTTTATCAGAAAAAAAATTCATTATCTTCACTCACAAGTTGTGGCTAAATATTTACGGAGGTCTTTTAAAGCACGGCAAGCCAGCATTTTGACAGCAGCTTCACTTTTTCCCATGACTTGTGCTGTTTCGGCTACACTTAGTCCTGCAAATATTTTCAGGGCAATGGCTTCTGCTCGCTCAGGGCTAAGTCGTTTCAGGGCTTGAGCAACCTGTTCTAAGGAAAATTGCTGATTGACGAATTCTTCTGGTGTAATTGAATTGTCCGCAACTTGATAAGCCTTCTCCAATGGTAATGTTGAACGCTTACCACGAAAATAATCTGCTGATTTTCGACGGGCAATTGCCATCAGCCAAGCAGCGAATTTACCTTGTCCTCGAAAACTAAAGATTCCTTCTTGGGCTACTAGGAATGTTTGGGTAGTTAAATCTTGAGCATCATGTACGTTACCCACTTTCGCTAACTGATAGCTATAAACGGCTTTGAGATTGCGTCGGTATAGTTCTGCAAAAGCTTCTGAACTGTGCCGCGCCAACTGAGCTAACTCTTCATCTGTCCTCATTTTGAGTTCCAAGAAGTATTGGTTGTCAGACCGACACGATGACAGAAAATCCATTCATGCTTTCCTTGCATCAAATTTAAGATTCTATTGGGTATGTCGCAGACGACTATCATTTCGTAACAGGCAAGTCTAAAAAAGTTTTACCGATTGTCCTGCTGTCAATCAGCCCAACACTTCATGGCATCGGACAGATGAAACCCGTTAGTAGGGATGCCGAGTTTATCTACTGTCGTTGAGCTATGCCGTTGTTTAAACTGCCAACATTTAAAAGC
>Ga0314811_100232_pt1 | contig 9520 bp, 8 predicted proteins | sample STEome_7_FD_202340 | JGI IMG/M metagenome (GOLD analysis project Ga0314811, IMG submission 202340) | Metatranscriptome of soil surface biofilm microbial communities from soil inoculated with nitrogen-fixing consortium DG1, State College... ...
CTCCTGGCATTAATATGGGAATTCCCGGAGGATAGGGACAGACAATTTCAGTACAAATACGGTGGCAAGTTTTTGCTAAAGGTAATGTTTCACTGGCAGCAAAAAAAGCTTCACGGGGAGAGAAATACAAATTACTAGCGGCGGTTGGGGAAAAATCTTGCCAAATATAATTTTTAACAGAGGCGTTGGTTCGGCGATATTCTTGAGCAAGAGCAGTAAAACCTTGGATTAATTGCTGAATATCAGCCGTGGTGTTGCCCATAGTAATAATAAAAGTCAGGTGTTGTTCGGAGGGGAATTCAGCAGTAACAGCAAATTTTTCATCTAAAACATCATCTGCTGCAAATCCGGTTAAACCTAAATTAGCAACAGTGACAGTTAATCGCGTTTTATCTAAAGCCACAAAACCAGGAGTTCCCCCCAATTGAGGCATTTCCAAAACAGATAAGCCAGGAATTTCGCTGATTTTGGTTCTGGCTTCCTGGGCAAGTTGCAAAGTTTGAGACATCAGCAGTTTTCCGTGGAGTGCCATTTGCTGACGCGCTGCATCTAGGGAAGCTAAAAGTATATAACTGGGACTGGTAGACTGTAGGAGTTGCAAGGCTTTACTAATGCGATCGCTATCTATCCTATTACCTTGAACGTGCAACATCGATGCCTGTGTCATGGCACCGAGTACCTTGTGGATGGATTGTACAGTTAAATCTGCACCTGCGGCTAAAGCTGGAGTGGGTAATTTTGGATGAAAGCGAAAGTGTGCCCCGTGTGCCTCATCTACGAGTAGAGGAATATTATATTGATGTGTAATATTGGCGATCGCCCTTAAATCTCCGCAAACACCGTAATATGTAGGGTAGACTGTCAACACTGCTTTAGCGTCGGGATGTTGTTGCAGTGCAGATTCTACAGCAGTTGGTGTAATGCTATGGGCAATATCTAAAACTGAATCGTATTCGGGATTGAGAAAAACTGGATAAGCACCAGAAAGAATTAAGCCGGCGATGGCAGAAGAATGCACATTTCGAGGCAAAATGATTTTATCGCCATTACCACAGGTAGCGAGAATTGCCGCTTCAATTCCACAGGTAGAACCGTTAACCAAAAACCATGTTTGGGAAGCGCCAAATGCTTCGGCTGCTAATTGTTGCGCTTCTTGAATTACCCCTTGGGGTGCAAAAAGATTATCTAAATCTGCTAATTCCGTTAAATCAGCGCGAAAGACGGCTTTACCAAGTAAATCAGCTAACGGTTGAGAGATGCCCTTGCCTTGTTTGTGCCCAGGCATGTAAAAAGCAGCATGAGAGCGTGTTGCATTGGCTTTTAAGGCATCTAATAGGGGTGTTTGGTTTTGATTGAGCATTTTTGAAAAAACAATGCAATCCTAATGCTGCCCCTATCTGTTAGTCATTCCAACGAAGATCCCATATTCACCCTCATCCGACATCAACAGTACTCGTGCATGGAGAATTTTTTTCGCTGCTGCATGACCATTGCGGCTAATTGTTTCTAAGTTTTGTCTTTGTTCTGCACTTAAGCGGATCTTGTTCCTTCGTCCACGTCCCATTTTCTTTGTCTGCTTTTATCATCTTTCTTGCAACATTTTAGCCTTGTCACGCTAATACTAGTACTCTAGCAAGTCAACTTTGCTAGGTGAGGGCTGGGGAAAGGGAAAGGGGAAAAGGGTAAGGGATTTAAAACCTTTCCCCTTTCCCCTTTCCCCTTTACCCCGCTAAGTTTACTTGGCGAACTACTAGTGGTCTATCGCATTAATTTTGTAATGAAAAAATGTTCGTAGTCAGGATTTTAGTCCTTGATTTTTAAGCACTTTAGTGCTTACTACGAACCTTTCAAAACTTTTGGGACAGACCACTAGTCGATTTATGACTGTTAACCATCAATAGTCAACAGTCAACACAAAATTACATCACCTTTTGAGCGGTGAGGTGAGCTTATTCTTCTTCGTCTAATTCGATTTCTTCTTCTTCATCTTCATTGGACTTTGAAACAGAGTTAGCGGAAACAACAGCACCTTTATCTAGCTTTTCCCGTACTAATTGCTTGATTTGTTCAGCAAATTCTGGCTTTTCTTCTAGATATTTAATGGCGTTGTCTCGTCCTTGGGAAATATTATCGCCGTTGTAGCTGTACCAAGCTCCTTTGCGGATGATGATGCCAGTTTCTTCTGCCAAATCCACAAGACAGCCCAAGGTAGAAACACCTTTACCAAAAATAATGTCAAATTCCGCAACTCTAAAAGGTGGTGCTACTTTATTTTTGGCAACTTTGACTTTGACGCGGTTACCAAATTCATCTGTACCTTTTTTCAAGGTTTGAATCCGGCGAATATCCAAGCGCACAGAAGCATAAAACTTCAATGCATTACCGCCAGTTGTGGTTTCTGGACTTCCGTAGGTGACACCGATTTTTTGCCGCAATTGGTTAATAAAAATTACTGTGCAACCTGATTTACCAATATTACCAGTGATTTTACGTAAAGCTTGACTCATCAACCTTGCCTGAAGACCAACGTGAGCATCACCCATATCGCCTTCAATTTCAGCGCGGGGAACTAATGCTGCCACCGAGTCAATAACTACAATATCAACCGCAGCAGAACGAACCAGCTGATCGACAATTTCCAAAGCGGCTTCTCCTGTATCAGGTTGAGAAACCAGCAAATTTTCAATATCTACACCCAATGCCGCCGCGTAGGTGGGGTCAAGGGCATGTTCGGCATCAACAAAGGCAGCGATACCACCTTCTTTTTGTACTTCAGCGATCGCATGTAAGGCTACTGTGGTTTTCCCGGAACTTTCCGGCCCGTAAATCTCAATTACCCGTCCCTTGGGTAAACCGCCTCCCAATGCCAAATCCAAGGTTAGCGCCCCACTGGAAATTGTCTCTACCCGCATCCGGGTAGCATCTCCCAGACGCATGATTGCTCCTTTACCGAAGCTACGCTCAATCTGGTTGAGTACTATATTTAATGCTTTTTGCTTGCCAGAAGTATCGGTATTGATAGCCATTAGAGCCTCTAAGTATATGGGTTTTTAGGAGTGTGGATTTAGATTGTGAGTAGAACAGATATACTATTTTAACCAGAAAATTCTGGAATAGGACTTCTCAAATTAAAAATCAACTGTGACAAGATCGTAACTCGATCGCCATCAGATTAGGGTAGTCTTCTCCAAGTAAAGCAGAGACAAGTACACGTCTTACATATTACAAATCTTATAGGGGTCGGCATCCTGCCCCCCGCTGTGTACGTCGTTTAGATGAAATGCACTGTAAAGTTTTGATAAGAATAGGATACTATTATAATCTCTAGTACTCTGCCAACCCAAAAATGCCCTAGTGAGGGCTGGGGAAAAACTAAGGGGTAAGAGATTTAAAACCTTTCCCTTTCCCCCTTTCCCCTTTCCCCTTTCCCCCTTCCCCTTCCCCTTCCCCTTTCCCCCGCTATTTTTGCAGCTTTAACTGGTCAATCAGCACAAAACGAATATCTCGTTTTTCGGCAATCAGTTTAATTCCCGGTTGTTGAAGATTTAAGAAGTCTAATCCTTGTTCTTTACCACTGATTAAAAAGTCATTGATAGCAATTTTGTACGTGCGTTTCAGGTCAAGAGGTTGGCCTTGAATCAACCAATTTTTTGAATTTGCTTGTTGAGTAACTTTAGCTGTTTGCAGATAACCACCGGTTCCTTTATTAGCTTCTCCTCGCTCTAATACTCTTTGCAAAAGCGCACCATTTATTTCTACTGCAACAACTTTACCGCCAAAAGGTAGTATCCGAATTACATCGTACTGGGTAATTGAACCTGGCAAAATCACATCATCAACTCGAATTGAACCGCTATTAAATACGGCTAAGTCTGCATCAGGTACTTCTTTTAACATTGACTGGGCAATTAATTCTGTCAGTTTTGTGGATTGATTGCGGACGCTAGATTCTAGACCATCTAAAGGAAATGTTAGTTGAGCAATTTGCTGATTTGGTTCAAAACCGTTGGCGCGAAATGCTTGATAACCTCGCTTTAGCCATTCTTGGACTATCTTTGCGGTTTTTGGTTCGTCAGGAATTTGCTCGGTAATCGGTACGAGTCGGGAATTAATTGCAAGGCTTCTTTTGATTGAATCGTAACTCAATTGGTGGACATAAACTGTACGTGCATTAGCATCTGCTTTAAAAATCGGTGTAAAATCTCGACCCCGCCATTGCTGAATATTTTCATGTTCGTGACCACCCAGAATTATGTCTATTTCTGGTACAGTTTCGGCTAATTTGCGGTCATCTTCAATAGATAGATGGGTAAGAGCAACTATAATATCTACTTTACCCTTGAGTTTACTAACCTGCTGTTTGGCTGTTGCAATCGGATCGGTGTAACTGACGTACTTTGGCTGATTGCTATCAAGGGTAACAGCAATTAATCCTACCCTCACCACAGCACCGCCATGACCTTTGACATTGAATATAATTTCGCGGGGAACACCTTTGAAGGGTTGCCCTGTGCTATCAGATACATTACTGGAAACCCAACGAAATCGAGATTCTTGCAATCTTTGATAGAACAGTTCTTCTGGTAGGTCAAATTCGTGATTGCCAAAAGTTGCATAGTTAAGCCCCAAAGCGTTCATCACAGCTACCATTTGCTGACCAGCCAGAGGTATACCGTTAATTTTGGCAGTTCCCAAAGCCGAAGGGCTAAGAGCATCTCCAGCTAACATAGTGTAGGTGCGGGGATTCTCCTGATAAAGTTGTTGTCGTAAGGTTGCAACACGCGCCAAACCCCCACGAGTTCCACTTTCCACAGGAGTAATTTCGTAAATATCGTTAAGTTGCAACAGGTTAATCTTAACGATTTCTGCTAGCCCAGGAGTAGTTAAAATTACTGTTGCCAATACTGAAAAAATTATACTGCACCCTTGGAGAATAAGTTTCATATTTAAAAGTGAGGGCTATTGTCATAAAGTTTACAAAGCTGTTGCTGAGATTTGTCAATAACAGCACCTTGTGAGCAAATGACTAAAGCATACCGTAGCAATTTGACATCCGAAAAGTGGGAGTTGATTACTGGAGAGTTTCCAATACGGTTCGGTTAAAGGTTAAAGGGGAAAGGTTTCAAATATATCCTTTACCCCTTAACCTTTGTTAAAAATTAGCTCTTGACATCTTTGACTAGTACATTTAACCTAGTAGTTAATTAACTGAGTGGTTAAATACTTCCATCTTAAATGTCCAGCGATCGCTTGAGCCTCACCTTTGCTGCCCTCGCCGACCCAACCAGGCGGGCAATTTTAGCTCATCTTGCTAAAGGCGAAGCATCGGTGACTGAACTAGCCCGACCCTTTGAGATGAGCCTACCTGCCATTTCTAAACATCTCAAGGTGCTAGAACGTGCTGGATTGATCGTACGGAGTCGAGAGGCTCAATGGCGTCCTTGTCGGTTAGAGGCAGAACCGCTTAAGGACATAGCAGATTGGATCGAGGAATATCGCCAGTTTTGGGAACAGAATTTAGATCGTTTAGACGAATATCTACAGGAATTGCAAGCAGAGGAAAACAAGTCCGATCGCGAATCTTAATGTGCGATGGTTCCATTGTTAAGGAGAAACAAGATGTTGAAACAAAATGACTTTGCTTCCAGTGAATCTGAACGCAAGATTGTTATTACTCGTGTCTTCAACGCACCACGAGAACTTGTATTTAAGGCATGGACAGAGCCAAAACACATTGCACAATGGTGGGGGCCAAAAGGCTTCACAACCCGCGTCACTGAACTGGATTTTCGTCCGGGGGGGCGATCGCGCTACGTCATGACTGGCCCAGATGGCACGGAGTACCCCGTCAAAGGTGTTTTCCGCGAAATCGTGCCTCCAGAAAGGATTGTCAGCACAGATGAATTTGATGAAGGGTTTGAACAAGTCATTAACGTTGAACTACCACAGGGAATCGTGATGACAGCAATATTTGAGGATTTGGATGGTAAGACCAAACTCACACTAGAGATTGTGCATGAATCTGCTAGCGATCGCCGCAAGCATGAAGAGATGGGTGTTGTTGCCGGCTGGAACTCCACCTTTGATTGCCTCGACGAATTCCTGGCCCAACAAATCGAACAGCAGCACAATGGTTTCACACTCACCTTGCCATCAGATCGGGAAATCTTCATAACTCGCATCTTCAAGGCCCCGCGCCGCTTGGTATTTGAGGTATGGACTCAACCAGAACATGTTAAACGCTGGTTTGGAGGTTGCAGCACCATGACAATGACCGTCTGCGAAATCGACCTACGTGTGGGAGGTAGCTGGCGCTATGTCTTGCATGACTCCAGCAACGGTAATGACCACGGGTTCTCAGGAGAATATCGTGAGATTGTTCCACCAGAAAGATTAGTATCCACCGAACGCTACGAACCAGTTCCCAACAGCGATAGTTTGAACACACTGACTCTCACCGAAGAGGAGGGAAAAACAACACTACACATCCATATCCAACATCAGTCCAAGGAACAACGGGACGGACATCTGCAATCAGGTATGGAAGTGGGACTGCGTCAGACTCTAAACCGTCTCGAAGAACTTTTGCAATCCATATCAACTGTTTCAGGGTGAGGTAGCGAGATTATTTGTTGAGGTTGGGAATTGGGCAAGCAGGGCATTGGGAATTTTTTCTTGGCCAATGCCCTACTTTCTCCATTACGATCAAATCCTTAAGTGCGTGCTAACAATGGAGCAGCAGCTAGTAAGGTTTTGGTATAGGGGTGCTGAGGACTGGCAAAAATCTTTTTGGTTTCGCCGAGTTCAACAATTTTACCGCCGTTCATTACGGCAATGCGATCGCACAAAAATCTGGCTAACCAAAGGTCATGAGTGATGAACAGATAAGTTAATTCAAATTCTTCTTTTAATTGCAACATCAAATCTAGGACTTGTGACTGCACGCTAGCATCTAACATACTCACCGGTTCATCGCAAATCACCAGTTTCGGGTGAGTAATCAAAGCACGAGCGATGGCTACTCTTTGTTGTTGTCCTCCAGATAAATCTGATGGATAACGTTCATAATAAACTTCTGGTGGTGTTAAGCCAACTTTTTCTAACATCCACAAAACTTGTGATTTTGCCCTTACAGAATCGGCAAGATGATGAATAAACAAAGGATCGGCTATACTTTGTCCCACTGTCATTGCTGGATTGAGACAAGCATGGGGGTCTTGAAACACCATTTGTATTTGTCGCCGTGAAGAACGAATTTCTTGAGGCGAAAGTTTAGTTAAATCCTGTCCTAAAAACTCAACTTTGCCAGCAGTAGGACGAATGAGTTGCAAAATTGTCCTTGATAATGTGCTTTTACCACAACCTGATTCCCCAACTAAACCGAGAATTTCTCCCGGATAAAGATCCAAATTAATCCCATCTACCGCTTTAATTGTCTCTGATTGTCTGTTAAACAGTCTTTCAATAAAATTAGGTTCTATAGTGTAATATTGTTTGAGGTCTGTAACACTCAAAATCGGTGACTTTTCTTTAATATTTGCTAATTTCTTTTCTTCCCCAGTTTCTATTCCCCATTCCCCAGTCTCTATTTCATCCACTGATTGAATATGTAAAGCTGCTTTGAGGAGGGATTGAGTGTATTCGTGTTGTGGTTGTCTAAAGACAGCTTGCGTCGAACCCATTTCCACCATTTTACCGTGGTACATAACGCCAATGCGATCGCAATACTCAGCTACCATTGCTAAATCGTGAGAAATCAGCAGTAATCCCATGTTTTCTTCGCTGCACAGCCGAGTTAATTCCTGTAATATCTGCGCGGAAACGGTAACATCTAAGCTTGTGGTGGGTTCGTCTGCAACAATTAACTTGGGACTGAGGAGTAAAGCTAAAGCGATGGCTACCCGTTGGCGCATTCCGCCGCTAAATTCATGAGGATACTGATTCCAGCGACTCGCGGGGATATTTACTTTTGCCAATGTTGCAAGTGCTTTTTCTTTGGCTTGCGCTGCTGATAATTCTGGTGAATGTGCTTGCAAAGTTTCCAAACAATGCTTACCAATAGTCATCAAGGGATCGAGGCGCGTCATCGGATCTTGAAAAATTAAAGCGATGGCTTCCCCGCGAAATTTCCGCAACTGATTAGGAGTCAAGTCAAAAACTGACTGTCCCTCAAATGTCACTCGTCCCTCAACGCGACTAGAAGGTGGTAGTAATCGCATTACCGCGCGTCCGATAGTTGACTTACCGCAACCAGACTCCCCCACCAATCCCATTTTTTCCCCGCGTTGCAGAGTGAAAGATACATCATCAACCGCCCAGCTTGGTGCTTCTTCACTTCGTTGAGGATAAGCAACTCGTAGATTTTCGATACAAAATAAGGCTTCACTCATACTTACTTATTACCCTGGGCTAGCAGCTGGGATAATTTTAAATTTTAGATAGTTTAACAGATTATTTTTAGACCGTACCTCTTGAAGAAAGACTTGGTGCTTTGTCCTGAGAAACACAAATGACTAATATCAAGAAGAATTTTCGACCAAAAAATAGGTTTTAAGTCTGAAAAAATCGGATACTATTCCTTTCGTAAAGATCCTTTGACATATAATAAATTTAAATTCTGTAGAGAATCAAATTAAAATAATGGCTAAAATCGTAATTTATACCTTGCTTGATAATCAAATCAAAGAATTTTTTCACAAGCTGACCCTAGACAAATTAGAAACTATCCTGGGAGGCTTTTATCCTGCTAGTTTTCATATAGTCAATGTCACTGACTCTGTAGTAATTAATCCTCTAGGAGGAGATAATACATATGAAGCTATCAATCATTCAATCAGCTACCATGATAATAAAATTAACACTATAGACTATTCACGCTCTATTTATAATAATTATTTGTAGGATTTATTAAGTGACTTTAAGACAAGAGTTTATTCAAATTATTCTCAATTATCTTATATGTCAAACATCTATTTTTTTGAGAAAAGGCAATAGAAAATGGGGAATTATTTTTTCTATTCCCTACTCACTATTGTCCAAAAATCAGTAAATTCATCAATCAAATAGAAGTTCTACAGCAATCCCAAATAATTTGTGAAATGTTACCTGTTAAGGTTGTTGACAGTTAACAGTCAACACCGATATTGTTCACAACTGAAATAGGATTGCTATATGTATTAATTAATGATGATCGGTTATGCCTGGGTCAGTTTCTACTAAACGTGACATTAACACGTCTGGCTTTCTACTAATCACAGACTGAACTTTATCAATTGCAATTACTTCACTGATTTTTACAACCATTTCCCAGAGAGTATCTTCCTCTGTATCTTTGTTATAAGTTCTATGTTTAAACCATAACAAATCATCCCAAACTCCGATAATTGTAGCAAAATACCACTTTTCTCGTATTAGTATCCAGATTTCTTGTTCTAAGTAAGTTTGTAGGAGAGATTTCACAATGCTTGAGATTCTAAAAAAATATTGTGCTACATATTAAGTAAGTATTAATGTATTTAAC
>Ga0314811_100233_pt1 | contig 9509 bp, 5 predicted proteins | sample STEome_7_FD_202340 | JGI IMG/M metagenome (GOLD analysis project Ga0314811, IMG submission 202340) | Metatranscriptome of soil surface biofilm microbial communities from soil inoculated with nitrogen-fixing consortium DG1, State College... ...
CTTTTTTGCTTTTGAATGCAGAAGCGAAATGCATAAACGGGAATTATAAAGCAAACGTCTGTTGAGACAGGCGATCGCATTTTCTACGTAATTATGCTCTTAAAAGCTTTAAAGCGGCGTTCAGTATCCAAGCAGTTGCCACTACACCTGATTCTCATTGTTCCGTTCGTGCTACAAATTTTCGCAATTGTTGGATTAACTGGTTATCTAACTATCACTAATGGTTACAAGGCGGTTAATGCTGTTGCATCTGAGCTACGCAATGAAATCAGCGTTCGTATTCATCAACAAATTCTCATTTATTTGGAAAAACCCTACATTGTTAATCAAACGGTTGCATCTGCAATTTCACAAGGACAAATAAATTTAAGCGATATTCAAGCATTAGAGCATTATTTTTGGCGTTTGGCGAAGCAAAACACTGTGGATTTTCTCCAGGTTGCCACTTTTGAAGGAACTAACGTTTTAATTGAACGTTTACCAGAAGAAGGATTTATTGTAGCTCGAACCGCAGACGAATCAACTTTCCCCAATCGTAAAAGTTACCGCCTGAATAATCAAGGTCAACGAATTGAATTATTGAAAATTCAAACCTTTGACCCCCGTACCCGACCTTGGTATAAAGCTGCATTAAAAGCAAGACAAGCAACTTGGACTGAAATCTTTGTAGCTTCTACCAGTTCATCAAAAGCCACTATTGCTTTGTCTGAGCCGATTTACAGCCCAACAGGAAAATTATTAGGAGTACAAAGTACTAACTTTCGCCTCTTAAAGATCCATGATTTTCTTAAAAGTGTCAAGGTTGGTCATACTGGACAGACTTTTATTATGGATAAAGCGGGAAACTTAATTGCTAGTTCAGTCATCAAACAACCATACAAGATTGACGACTCGAAAATAGAGCAGATCCCCGCGAAAAAAATAGATAATCTTACTATTAGTTTGACAGCAGAAACTTTATTTCAACGCTTTGGCAATTTAAGCGTGATTCAGGATAACCAACAGCTTGATTTTCTGCTTAACGGCAAACGTCAATTTGTGCAAGTTTCACCAATTCAAGACGGGCGAGGAATTGATTGGTTGAGTGTGGTAGTACTTCCTGAGTCGGATTTTATGGCACAAATCAATGCCAACACACGCACAACAATTTTCTTATGTTTAGCTGCATTGATTATTGCAACAGTTTTGGGAATTTATACTTCACAGTGGATTGCTCGACCCATCATGTTTTTAAGTCAAGCATCTGAGGCCATTGCAAGTGGAGCATTCTACCAAAATGTACAAATTTTTAAGGTTCGAGAATTAGCTATTCTAGCTCGTTCGTTTAATCGGATGGCACAGCAATTGCAGGAATCATTTACTAATTTGGAACAAACTAATCAGCAATTAGAACAACGAGTTGAAGAACGAACATCTGAGCTAAAAAACACTCTCGAAAATCTCCAACGGGCGCAAACACAAATGATTGCTGAAAAAATGTCGAGCTTGGGACAATTAGTGGCTGGAGTAGCTCATGAGATTAACAACCCCGTTAGTTTCATTCATGGAAACGTGCATCATTTATCGAATTACACTCAAAATCTACTGGAATTAATACAACTTTATCAAACCCAATATCCCAATTCGACTTCAGCAATTCAAGACAAAATTGATGATATCGATTTGGAATTTATTACTAAAGATATGGTAAAGATACTTTCATCTATGAAAATTGGTACCGAACGCATTCGAGAAATCGTCAAATCTTTACGTACTTTTTCGCGCTTAGATGAGGCTGAAGTTAAACAAGTTGATATTCATGAAGGAATTGAAACTACATTACTAATTCTCCAGCATCGGTTGATAGCTAATACAAAGCATCCAGAGATTGAAGTAATTCGTAATTACAGTAATTTACCTCTTGTTGAGTGCTATTCAGGACAACTCAACCAAGTATTTATGAATATTTTAATCAATGCCATTGATGCAATAGATCAAGCCAAAGCTCAACGAACTTCCGAAGAAATCCAGCACAATCCCAGCCAAATTACAATTTGTACCTCAGTAATCAATTTAGATTGGGTAGAAATTGCGATCGCCGATAATGGTTTAGGTATGTCATTTGATGTTCAACAACGAATTTTTGAGCCATTTTTCACAACAAAACCCGTAGGCAAAGGTACGGGTATGGGTCTTTCCATTAGCTATCAAATCATCATCGATAAGCATAATGGCAAACTAAACTGTTTCTCTAGCCTGGGAGAAGGAACGACATTTGTAATTCAGATTCCTGTAAAACCGCTATTGTGGGAAAAGGGAAAAGGTTAATGGTTCGACCCTTCTCTACGAGAGGCTTCGCCAACGACAAAGCTCAGGGCAGGCAAGCTCACCAACCGGGGAAAGGGAAAATACCAAACATGCACCCCCTTTTCTCGACTTCTCTTTGCCTCTAAGCTGATTGTTGTCCGACTTATAGAAAATTACCATAAGGAAAATATAAGCGATCGCATTGTTCGCAACGGCTGTTGATATCATCAAACTCAAGAAAAATTGCGATCGCTTCTCCACCCTAATATATATAAGAATCCTAAATAATTTGTGAAATATAGCAGGCAACAGGCAATAGGTAAAGAAAGTCTGTTGTTGTCTGGGTTTTACTGTCAATTTATGTCCTAAACTATGCTTCGATTCCTATATTACATGTTAGGGTTATTGACTGTTGACGGTTCACAGTCAACAGTCAACAGTCAACAGCGATGGATATTTTTCACAACTGAAATCGGATTCCTACAGTTAACTTTGATAAGGGCGCGGCAGTTGGCGCAGTTTATGAGCAGTATCTAATTCACTATTGTTTTTTCTGCCATATCCCCAACCTAAGATGCGGCGATATTCACCCATGATGCCACTTTCAATTAACTCATCCTCATTAACTGCAATATCAGTATGAGATTGGGGAGCAACATAAAGTGCATCAGCAGGACAATATGCCTCACACATGAAACAAGTTTGACAGTCTTCCTTACGAGCAATTACAGGTGCTTGGTTAGGAACTGCATCAAAAACATTAGTAGGACAAACTTCAACACACAGATTGCAATTAATACACAGTTTATGGCTGACAAGCTCAATCATAATATTGCTCCTGCTATAATTTTGATACAACGGGTGTGGTTGCAGTGGTTTCTACCGGTGATGTAGTAAGAGTATCCGTAATCCAATCACGCCTTACCCAAAGCTTATCTAAGCCGCCTGTGGCTTGATAATAACGCTGATTGCGATCGGTTTGTGGATAATCCACTCGAATATGTTCGCTACGAGTTTCTGTACGGTGTAAAGCACTAAAATATGCCCATCGTGCTACAGCTGTGAGTGCAGCTGCGCGACGAGAAAATTCTATGTCACGTACAGTATCTTGTTTGGGATTTCCTTGTACTTGTTGCCATAGGGCTTCTAATTTGGCTAAAGAATCGAGAAGTTTCTGCTCAGAACGTAAATAATTTTTCTCCAACGGAAACATCTGTGCTTGAACACCGCGCACAATTGCATCGTTATCAAATTTTTCAGATACAAAGGAGTTTGAGCGCAATCCCACTTGACCTGCTGCACGTGCAACTCGTTCATTTGCACGTGCGCCCAGACTCTTGGCAAAAACAGCCGCCCCAACTCCTGCCCATTGTCCTGTAGAGATTGCCCAAGCAGCATTAGGGCCGCCACCACCAGAAGCTAAACCTGCTAAAAACTCCCGTGATGCAGCATCACCAGCTGCGTAAAGTCCGGGCACTTTTGTAGCACAATTATCATCCACGAGTCGAATTCCACCTGTACCCCGGACTGTCCCTTCTAAAACCAGTGTTACAGGTACTCTTTCTGTGTAGGGATCAATGCCAGCTTTTTTATATGGTAGAAAAGCGATGAAATGAGACTTTTCAATTACTGCCTTGACTTCATCTGTAGCTTTATCCAAACGAGCATAAACGGAACCTTTCATCAGGGCATTGGGGAGGAAAGCAGGATCGCGACGACCATCGATATAACCACCAAGATCTTTACCTGTTTCATCGGTGTAACTAGCCCAGCCAAAGGGAACACCCCGCGTTACTGTGGCATTAAAAGCGGTGGAAATTGCATAGTGATTAGAAGCTTCCATACTGGAGAGTTCGCCGCCAGCTTCTACTGCCATCAGCATTCCATCACCTGTATTCGTATTGCAACCTAATGCTTTACTTAAGAATGCACAACCGCCATTTGCCAAGACTACTGCACCAGCACGAACGGTATAAAAACGATGATGTTGTCTCTGCACACCTCTTGCTCCTGCTACTGAGCCGTCTTCGGCTAATAAAAGCTCTAAAGCCGGACTTTGGTCGAGGATTTGCACGCCAGAACGCAAGAGGTTTTTGCGGAGTACTCGCATATATTCAGGGCCATAGTAACTCTGACGCACAGATTCCCCATTTTCTTTGGGGAAACGATACCCCCATTTTTCTACTAAAGGCAAACTCAGCCAAGTTTTTTCTATAACACGCTCAATCCAACGTAAGTTAGCGAGGTCTTTTCCTACGCGATAACGCTCCGATGCAACTTTTTGCCAATTCTCTGGAGAGGGAGACATAATTCCATTACCACTGGCTGCTGCTGCACCGCTTGTACCCAGAAAACCTTTATCAGCAATGATAACTTTGACACCTTGAGATGCAGCTGCCCACGCTGCCCAGGCAGCAGCAGGGCCACCACCAATTACCAACACGTCAGCACTTAGTTGCAGTTCATTTTCTGTTAGCAATTTTTTATTCCTCTTATTTGGCATTTAGTTTTGTACTGAATGTAAACAATTTATACAGGCACAAGCAAACTCACACGCATTTTCTGTTAGTAATTCCTCATCAGTGTCATCTTCGACAATGAGCTACTAAACTGGCGTATTTTGCCTATCTGCTTTTTGTGTATAAATTAAGTTGCGTTAGCCATACCGCAGACTTGCTGCTTTATCCGGCTAATTATGCAGTAGATGGAGTTTGCATGATACTAGAGAGTGTGTACAGCAAATTACAATTCACATGATACCCTAATTATTAGTTTCTCTAACAATAAGAAGTACAAGTTAATTTTCTATCTACTTGAAACTGCCGTGAGTCGTTGGGTATTGGTAACATCTTGCGATGCCCCATCCCCAAAAACTTCATCGTGCAAGTGGTGTGGAGTTTTTCATCAATAGGACTTACGCACACTCTACGAACTCTTGGCGGTAGCCTTCGGCAAGCCGCTGACGCTCCTTCGTCGCTACCGCTTCGCTAACGCATCTACGTTAAATCAAGCTTTTTGGTAATTTTTGCGTAAGTCCTGATAAATATTTTTCCATAACATAGTTTTTAAACCAAACTCCCCGCCGTTCTACTTGCTGTTCCCTGACTACATTAAATCCTTGATTTTGAAAAAATGGCTTTGCAGTAATACTCGCTTCTGTATACAGCCTTTTTATTCCTTGGGATTTGGCACTATTTTCTAGATAATTGAAAAGTTTGGAACCAAGACCTTTTCTTTGGTGTTTGTGATGACAATAAAAACAATCAATGTGACCATCTGCTTCTAATTCTGCAAACCCAACTATCTCATCATTATCTTCAGCAACGTAGGGAAGTTTGGCTTGTAATCTTGTATGCCAAACTTCATAATCCATATTTTTCGGTGCCCAAGCATCGACTTGTTTTTGAGTGTAGTCGGCAATATTAATTTCATGAACTGTATCATAAAACAATTGCATAATCGCTTTGGTATCAGATAATCTATATTCCCTAATCAGGATATTCTCAAGTTTCATAAATCTCTAAAGGTAAATTATCTGGGTCTTTAAAAAAGGTAAATTTTTTACCCGTTAGTTCATCGATTCTAATATTTTCTGTTGGCACTCCTTGAGAATTTAAGTAATCAACAGTTTGTTTGACATCATCAACTTTAAAAGCCAAGTGCCTTAATCCACATGCCTCTGGACTAGTAAATCGTTGCGGCGGGCTGGGGAAGGAAAATAACTCTATTTGAGCATTTTCTCCTACTTGTAAATCTAATTTATAAGAATTTCTTTCTGCACGAAAAGTCTCTGCAATAATCGTAAAACCTAAAGTTTCGACATAAAATTTTTTCGAGCGATGGTAGTCAGAGCAAATTATTGCTACATGATGAATACCAGTGGTTTTCATGCGTATTTTTCCTGGCGATCGCTTCACTTTTTACTGTTACTAAAATATTACAATTTTTGCTTGAGCAAATCTGCAATTGAGGTTAGTAATTCAAGTGGTTTTACTGGTTTAGCGACGTGTTTGTCGAAACCAACTTTTAAAACTCGCTCTCGATCGCTTTCTCCAACATAAGCCGTTAAAGCAATGGCCAAAATTTCCCCACCCTGGTGTTTTGGCATTGCTCTAATCTGTTTCATCAAACCATAGCCATCTATTTCGGGCATTGCTAAATCGCTGATTAATAAATCAGGTACGTTCTCAGCAATGGCAACCAGGGCTTGAGTTGCGGATGCAACCGCAGCGATGACCGCACCATTTTGTTGTAGCAAGAAGGAGACAAACTCCCTAGTATCTGCATCATCATCTACAATTAATACCCGTAGTCCATTCAATATTGAAAAGTTAAAATTTTCCGTTGCTCCCCCTACTCCCCCAGTTTCCCTTGCTGGTGTAATTTCTTTCATTAAAGGTAGTCTGACGGTAAAAATGGCTCCATACCCAATTCCTGGGCTATCGGCGATGGCAGTTCCACCGTGCAATTCCACTAAATGGCGAACTATTGCTAATCCCAGTCCCAACCCACCAAATTTTCTGGTTGTGCTGCTATCGGCTTGACGAAAATATTCAAATACGTGGGGTAAAAATTCTGGTGAAATACCTTGACCTGTATCTTTAACTTGAATTACTGCCCACTGGGAAGTCAAATCTTGAGTTAATGAAAGGCTAACTTCCACTGTTCCTTGAGTAGGAGTAAATTTGACGGCGTTGGAGAGCAAATTTCCCACAACTTGCTGGAGGCGATAAAAATCACCAGAAATTTTACCGACATTGGTGTCAAACTGAGTTTTGATTTGAATAGATTTGGTTTCTGCAATTAAGCGGACTGTTTCTAATGCGGCCTCAATGACAGCTAGCGGGTTTACAGGGGCAAAAGTCAAATTTAGTTTACCGCGAATAATTCGAGAGACATCAAGCAATTCATCAATTAATTGAATTTGCAATTGTGTATTTCTTTCGATGGTTTCTAAGGCACGATTGGTAGTATTTTCATCAAATTTGCGACTTCTAAGTAGGGATGACCACCCCAGAATAGGGTTGAGGGGCGATCGCAATTCGTGGGAAAGAATCGCCAGAAACTCATCTTTATTGCGGTTTGCTTGTTTGAGTTCTTCTGCTTGTTGCCTGAGTGCTTTTTCTAATTGCTTTCTGGGGGTGAGGTCAATAATAAAACAAATCCAAGATATTGGCGATCGCGTAACCATTGCACCACCAATTAATATGGGAATGCGGGAACCATCTTTGCGAATATATTCTTTTTCGTAGGCACTAAATACCCCAACCGCTAACAGTTGCTCCATACTCTGGACATCCAGGGCATGATATTCAGGTGGGGTGATGTCTTGTCTGCGTACCTTAAAAGCCAATAATTCCTCCCGCGTATAACCCACCATTTCGAGAAACGCTTCGTTGGCGTCAGTAATGTACTCAGGAGTAGCGAATAAAATGCCAATAATGTTGGAATCAACTAACCGTCTTAATTGAGTTTCCCGCTGAAGTAAATTATTTTCTGCCTGTTTGCGCTTGGTAATATCTTGGGCAGTACCCATCAATTTTATTGGTTTGCCGTCGGCGTCGCAAAACACACGACATCTAGCATCAATCCAATGAATGCTGCCATCAGGCCAAACACTGCGGTATTCAATATCAGAATCAAGTTTTTGTTCGATAGAATTGCTGATGGCTTCTTCGATGATTGGATGGTCTTCTGGATGTACGCAGTTGAGGAAAATCTGAAAATTAATTTCGGCTTCTGGGGATAGTCCAAACAGTTGCTTACATTTTTCTGTCCAAATTAACTCATTGCTAGTGATATTCCAAAACCACATACCAACTTCAGCGGCGGTAGTTGCCAATCGAATCCGTTCTTCACTTTCTCGTAGCTTTGTCTCGGCTTGTTGGCGATCGTGTAGTGCAGCTTGCTGTTCAGTAATATCAGTATTTGCACCAACTACCCTGACTACCTGACCATTTGCATCCCGCACTGCAAATCCCTTATCTTGCACCCACAAATAGCGGCCATCCTTATGACGTACTCGGTACTTGATACTATAACGATTGCCAATGGCCATACTAGTAATAAACTCATCATTCACCATTAGTAGATCCTCTGGGTGAATGTGTTCTTGCCACCACTCAAGGTTAGGTTTAGCTTCTTGTTGGCTGTAGCCAAAAACGTCAGTTAAACCCTGAGTTCTTTCCACAGTATTTTTATGAACCTCCCAGTCATAAATCATACTGTTAACTGCTGCGGCTGCTAGCTCAAACCTTTCGTTACTTTGGCGTAGAGAAATTTCTGTGGCTCGTCGGTTTGTAATATCGAAAGCGATTCCCAAAAGATGATGTGTTAATCCCTCAGCAGTTCTGCCGTATACAGTGTCATAGCTACAAAACCAGCGCCACTCACCATTAGCATGGCGAATTCGGTATTCAAAACTGAGAACTTCCCCCGCAGCCACGGAATTAAATCTTTCTAGATAACTAGGCAGTCGAGCTAAATCGTCAGGGTGGATAAGTTGAGTAAACAACTCACTTCCCATAGCTTGGATTTGTTCTGGTGTATAGCCCCAAAAATCAGTAATTTCGTAATTAACGTAACAATTTCGCTGCTCGATTATGTCATAAATATACAGTATGCCTGGAAGAGTGCCAGCAATTTGTTGAAACAGACGTTGACTATCCCAACGCCGTGAAAAATCCTCTACATAAATTTTTTTAGTATCTTCAACACAATTACACTTATCTTCAGCTTCCAGGTATTTAGACTCAGTAATATCTGAAAAAGTGATGACAATGGCGTAGGGTGTAGTTCCTGTAACTTGAAAGAGCGGTTGTGAAGATAATAACAGCCAGACTAACCGATCGTGAGGTTTATAGAACCCACACACTACATTCAAACAAGGTTTACCTGTCTTGAGAGCAACCATCACCGGGTGAATCTCACGCAGCAAAGGCGAGCCATTTTCATCAACAAATTGCCATTTAGATTCGAGGAAATTTTGTCCTACAAACTGCTCGGTTGTCACTTCCAGAATGCTTTCAACCGCAGCATTGCAAGCCTGAATTGTGCCGTCAGGTAACAAAAGTATCGTTCCCTCTTGTTTACTGACTGCTAACGAATAATTCGATTCTTTATTAACTTGCCTATACAGCAGCTTGTCACTAGCCAGCTGGTTTTGAGACTTTTCTGCGCCTGGCATTCTGTTAGGGTTAAAGAAATTGAATAGTGAATAAATA
>Ga0314811_100241_pt1 | contig 9247 bp, 6 predicted proteins | sample STEome_7_FD_202340 | JGI IMG/M metagenome (GOLD analysis project Ga0314811, IMG submission 202340) | Metatranscriptome of soil surface biofilm microbial communities from soil inoculated with nitrogen-fixing consortium DG1, State College... ...
CGGGACTTAAACAAAACAAATTATACTGAGTATAAATAAAAAAATAGGTTTTGAGTGTGATTGCTAACACAAATATACAAACTATCTCTTAAACCCCGAAAGATGATCGTATCTTTTACTATCTATTTTTATCTACTAAACCGTTGCTTCCAATTCTTGCAAAGCTTGAAAACTTCCTACTTGCCAACTACGTTCCACAGCCGCAGGAATAATTTGAGTAATAGCTATATCCTCAAAATTAGGACTCGTGTCAGATTTTATATATTTTCCTTCTTTAAGCAAATAAATAGAAAGGCTTCCATTGTCATAAACCCATAGTTCTGGAACTCCAATGGCTTCATAAGCATCCAGAGTAGTTTTTGATGTGACATCAGTTTCAATCGCTAAATCTGGCGGCGGGTCATCAGGTTGTAAGCGGCGATGACCAATCATTTGTTGATAATTTTGAATATAAAAGCAAGCATCAGGTTCTACTCCTGCTAAACCTTGCTTTTTAAAGGTGGTGGAACCAAAAGGTTGATATCTAATATCTTTAGCTTTTAGCAATATTTTGACAATATCAGAAATTAAATCTTTGGGAATTTCATGTTCTGGTAAAGGAGCCATAATTTCTAAATTACCCTGGCTATAAGCAATTCTTGTAGTTCTTTTTTCTCCCAATTCTTGCAAAATAGATTCAAATTCTTCCCAGCTGACATCAGGAATGGTCACGGTGCTACCAGGCGACAATTGCATCTGGCTAACAGGTTTGAAAACGGGAATGGCAGCAGTCATAACCAAAACATGAGTAAACTAAATCTCAATATTTACTTATCAGGTTCGGTGGATAATATAGCCCACCGTAACCTTTACTAATAGAATGAGTTTAACAAAAGCAGTAAAAAGCGATCGCTTTACACTTTAAACTTCTCAGTGATGCGTTTCATGGCTTCTTCCACATTCTCCCGGCTATTGAACGCCGAAATCCGAAAGTAACCTTCACCCGCAGCACCAAAGCCAGAACCCGGTGTTCCCACAACGTTGACGGTTTGCAGCAATTTATCGAAGAATTCCCAGCTTGATAAACCATTAGGCGTTTTCACCCACACGTAAGGCGCATTCACGCCACCGTAAACAGATAATCCCGCAGCTGTGAGTTTCTCGCGGATAATTTTGGCGTTTTCTAAATAGAAACTAACGAGTTCTTTAATTTGTGCTTGTCCTTCTGGAGAGTAAACCGCCTCGGCTCCCCGTTGAACGATGTAAGAAACGCCATTAAATTTAGTCGATTGGCGACGATTCCACAGTTTCCACAATTCCACATCCGAACCATCGGCGGCTTTGGCTGTGAGTGTCTTCGGTACTACAGTTAACGCACAGCGAGTTCCTGTAAAGCCTGCATTCTTCGAGAAAGAGCGAAATTCGATCGCAACTTCTCTTGCGCCTGGAATTTCATAAATTGAATGGGGAATCGATGCATCAGTAATGTAAGCTTCATAGGCTGCGTCAAAGAAAATAATCGAGTTATTAGCTTTGGCGTAGTCCACCCATTTTTTGAGATATTCCTTGGTAGCAGTTGCGCCAGTGGGGTTATTGGGAAAGCAGAGATAAATTAAATCAACTTTCTGTGAGGGAATCTCGGCGGTGAAGTTGTTATCAGCCGAAATTGGTAGATAAACTAAACCTTCAAACTCGCCTTTATCGTTAGCTTTACCTGTATTTCCCGCCATTACATTAGTATCTACATATACGGGATAAACTGGATCGGTGACCGCTATGGTGTTGTCATGACCGAAGATTTCTAGGATATTACCAGTGTCACATTTAGAACCATCAGAAATAAAGATTTCTGAAGCATCGATTTCGGCTCCCCGTGCTTGGAAATCTTGAGCAGCAATTTTTTCTCGCAACCAAGCATAGCCTTGTTCTGGGCCATAGCCTTTAAAGGTATTGCGATCGCCCATTTCTTCCACAGCTTTAATCATCGCTGTCCGGCAAGCTTCTGGCAGAGGTTCAGTAACATCACCAATGCCCAGCCTGATAATCTTAGCATCAGGATTCGCTTCAGCAAAAGCATTCACCCGTCGAGCAATTTCTGGAAACAGATAACCCGCTTTCAGTTTCAGGTAGTTGTCGTTAATACTTGCCATACTAAATTATGAAAAACGCCCTAAAATAGCTTACTGCTAATTTATCTGGGCGATAAGTTTTGAGTGGTGAGGTGGGGAATAATTATCTCTGGCTCCTGAATTCTGAATTCTGGATTCTGAATTCTGATTCTGGATTCTGAATTCTGGATTCTGAATTCTGAATGAATGTGATGTTAGGATATTTTTCACCAGCTAAATCTGACTTATGAAATTAGTTTGCGCCCAAAGCGACCTCAGTACAAACCTCTCACTCGTCAGTCGTGCTGTACCTTCACGACCGACTCATCCGATACTTGCCAATGTGCTGTTACAAGCGGATGCGGAAACTAATCAAGTCAGCTTAACGGCCTTTGATTTGAGTTTGGGTATCCGTACTAGCTTTAACGCCGAGGTATGGGAAGGAGGAGCCATCGCCCTTCCTGCTAAGTTACTTGTAGACATTATTTCTCGTCTTCCAGAGGGCGAAATTACTCTCGATGATGGCTCGGACACCACTAGTCCAACATCAAGTGGCGAAGGTGTGAGCGTAACAATCACACCCAAGAGTGGCCATTATGAAGTACGAGCCATGAGTCCAGAGGAATTTCCAGAACTACCTGTAATTGAAAATACAGAGGTTATCCATCTCACCACCACTGCATTAATCGAGGGATTACGGGGTTCATTATTTGCTACTAGTGCTGATGAAACCAAACAAGTACTTACGGGAGTGCATTTAACAGTTAAAGAAGATACTTTAGAATTTGCAGCTACCGACGGACACCGCCTAGCAGTGGTAGAAACTAGCAACGAGCGTCCTCTAGATGGAACTAATCAATTAGAAGTCACAGTCCCAGCTAGAGCATTACGCGAACTACAACGAATGCTAGCTCATAGCGCTTCATCTGATGAACCCGTGGCTTTATATTTGGATCGAGGTCAAGTGGTGTTTGCATGGCAAAATCAACGCTTGACCAGTCGTACATTAGAAGGACAATATCCCGCCTATCGACAACTGATTCCCCGTCAATTTGAGCGACAAGTCACAATTGAACGGCGGCAATTCATCAGTACTTTAGAACGAATTGCTGTACTGGCAGATCAAAAAAATAATATTGTCAAACTCAGTATTGATACTGAAGCTCAAGAAATTGTTTTATCTTGTGAAGCCCAAGATGTGGGTAGTGGTAGAGAGCCAATGCCGGCGCAAATTTCTGGGGAAAACATAGAAATTGCTTTTAACATCAAATATTTAATGGAAGGCTTAAAAGAATTACCATCTACCGAAATTCAAATGCATTTAAATCAAAGTTTAACTCCAGTGATTTTTACGCCACTGGGTGGTTTAAAAATGACTTATCTAGCTATGCCGGTGCAACTTAGAAGTTAAAATTTATAGGAAATTTCCATAATTGTAGCTGGCGATCGCCAGACGCGCCGCGCGAAAAATAATACGTAATCATTAGACTTCTAAGAGAAGTCGGGAAAAGAGGAAGGGTAAAAGGTTTGGTATTTTCCCTTTTCCCATAAAAGTGCTTTTTGCACTTTTGTATAAATAATGGAGATTTGCTTTTTAATTTTTAAACATCGCGCACTTTCAGAAAATTGTAAATAGCAAGTGCAATAGCTATAAGCAATACCGCATGAATTAAATTTCCGGCAATATGAAGTACTAATCCTAATGCCCAAAAAGCAAATAGGACAACAACAACACCCCAAAGTATACTAAACATATATTTGCTTTTACTAAGGTAATTTTGATTTGTTCAGATATCTTATCGCCTAAGTTGAGTTTTATTCAATTTACCTTCAGATAGGTTTTAAAATTTAAATCATCCATCTTGAGAGATAAAATTCAATAGGCTTGGTGTTAAGAAAGATCCTCTATGAAGGTAAGGGAACTCTCAATACGGTTCGGTTAAAGGGGAAAGGGCAAAGGGGAAAGGTTTCAAATACATCCTTTACCCTTTACCCCTTAACCTTTTCCCAGATCACAAGAGATGCTTATCCAAAATGTATTGAGGGAACTCTTAACAGCAAAAAGAAAAAACAGGCTTATCTGAATGCTGGTCGCTATAGTAGATAAACTGGGCTTGCTCGCTAATCTAGGAAATTTGATTGTGGGATTTGTTAATTTGTGTAATGGGAATTTCAATCCAAAATTCTGTACCTAATCCTGGTTGCGAATCGCATTTAAATACACCGCCATGTTTATCAACAACAATTTGATAACTAATTGATAACCCCAAACCAGTGCCTTTTCCTACTGGTTTAGTAGTAAAAAATGGGTCGCAGATTCTTACCTTTAAGTCTTCGGGTATACCTGGGCCGTTGTCTTTTATGCGGACTATTACACTCTTGATATTACTGTCTATTTGCCCAAGAGAAGTAGTAATAGTAATTTGACTGTTATGAGCTTTTGATTGAGAATCTCGATAATCTTCTAGAGCATCGATCGCATTGCTTAAAACATTCATAAATACCTGATTTAATGGCCCGGCATAGCATTCTACTAAGGGAAGTTGACCGTATTCTTTGACTAACTTAATTGCTGGACTTTCCGGTTTTGCTTTCAAGCGATGCTGCAAAATTAGTAATGTGCTATCAATACCTTCATGGATATTAACTGGTTTTTTTTCTGCTTGGTCTAGGCGAGAGAAATTGCGTAAACCAGAAACAATTTGCCGGATGCGATCGATACCAATTTTCATTGAGGAGAGAGTTTTCGGCAAATCTTCAATCAGAAATTCTAAATCTATTTCTTCTGCGCGATCGCGAATTTCTGGGTCTGGGTTAGGGCAGTTTTGCAAATACAGATCTAGCATTCCCAGTAAATCTTGGGCGTATTCGCTGACATGATTAATGTTGCCATAAATAAAGTTCACTGGGTTATTAATTTCATGAGCAACACCAGCAACTAATTGACCCAATGAAGACATTTTTTCTGTTTGAATTAATTGGGTTTGAGTTTGCTTTAAATCCTCCAAAGCTATAGCCAGTTTTTCCTTTTGCTCTTTGGTCTGATTGAGCAATTCCACTTGTTGGAGTGCAACCCCAAGCTGATTGGCAATTTGAGTGATAAATTGAATTTCTGAAGCTTCCCAATCACGAGGTGCAGAGTTTTGGTAAACTGCTAACAAACCCCAAAGGTTTTGCCTAATAAAAATAGGTGCAATGGCATAGGCTTTGGCTTGAATTTCCTCTAAAGCTGAAACGTGACATTCAGAGTGATTAGCTTTATAAATATTATCAACTACAAAGGTTTCGTTGTGGCGATATCTCCCGCCTTGGGTTTCCTGCAAATAGCTATCTCGCCAAATTATATTATTACCAAAATTGACTAACTTGACCCAACCTTCATTCACAAATTCCGCAATGTATTCACCACTCCAATCGGCTTCAAAACGGTAAACTGCAACTCGATCGGCTTTGAGTGATTTACAAATTTCTTGAGTGGTTGTTTGAAAAATTGCATCTAAATCTAGAGATTCCCTTACTTTCGCTACAACTTCAAATAATGCCTGTTGTTGTTCTGCTGCTTGTTGCAAATCTAAGGCCTGTTCTCGTGTCTGAGTCAGTAATTGAGCTTGTTGGAGTGCTACCCCCATTTGAGCCGCAATTTGACTGATAAAATCGATTTCTGGAGCTTTCCATTGACGAGGGCCAGTGTGTTGATAACTTGCCAATAAACCCCAAAGTTGTTGCCCAACAAAAATTGGAGCAAGTACAAAAGCCCGAATTTGAAATTGCTCTAAATTCTCCACATGACACTGAGTAAATCCCATTGTGTAGATGTCATCCACTGCAAATGTTTCATTGTGGCGGTAGCGTCCTCCTTGGGTATCTTGCAAGTAGGTGTCATTCCAAATAGTATTAATCCCTAGTTCGGATTCATTCGACCAGTATGGACTAGCAGCCTCGAAATCCCCGACAAATTCACCACCCCAATCATCATCGAAACGATAAACAGAAACGCGATCGGCTTTGATTAATTGACAAACTTCTTTGGTTGTTGTTTGAAAAATTGTATCTGTCTCCAAAGATTCACGAATCTCGGCAATAACTTTAAACACAGCTTGCTGTTGTTCGGCTGTGCGTTGTAATTCCATTGTGCGTCGTTTAACTTGATGTTCTAAATTTTCATTGAAGACTTGGACTTGTTGGTATAATTCATATTGTTGAACTGCCGAAGCAAAGTGTTTACCGAGGTTTTTAGCCAGTTCAATTTCTTCAGGCGTCCACGGTTGTACCTGTGCTTTTTTAGATTCGCGCCAAGCTTCAAACGATCGCCGGGGGTATAATTGTCTCTTGTCGGTGTCATACTGTCCCGCCCAGAGAGTTTCTATATCTATTTCGTTGCGGAAAATACTTAAATAACCCAACAACTGTTGACGATAGTGGAGTGGAATCACCAACATACTGCGAATTTTTGTTGCTTCAAAAGCAATTTGCAAACTTCGCCAGCCTGGAATTTGATAAATATCTAAAATCGGCCAAACATTATATTCTTCTACAAAATTAAAGTATTCCTGCCACGCACTATACTGCTCTATGAGTGGATATATGGTTTGTTCTGGTATTATAGGTTGCTGACCGCAGGTATACAGTTTTATACAAGTATTTCCGGGAATTAAGCATTCTGTAAAACTGGTGACGCTACCATTGTGGTAATCAAAAGCTGCATTTCTAATGCAAAGCCGACCACCAACACCATTAAAGGCAGCAACGGTGGCTTCCAGGGCTGGCTGCAATACAATTGTCGGTAGTGAATGTAGTAGGCTAGCAATGTTGTTGATGATGGCTTCTTGGGCAGCTGTTTTGCGGACTTGAGTCAAGAGGGTACTTTGAGCGATGGCAACTGATAATTGATCGACTATTATTTGTAATGCTTGTAGTTCTGATTCTAAAATCAAACGTGCTTGGGAATTATGAGACACCAAAAGTCCCCAAAGTTGATTTTGGTCAAGAATAGGAGCTACGACACTAGACTTTACCCCCATTGCCTTTAAATATTCAACATGACAAGAGTCTACAGGACGATAAAAGATTTCCTCTGAGATGGTTTCTCCATTTTCTAAATCGTGCAGGAGACTTTGACCAATTTCTTGAGTGTCAACATTGACAACAGAACGCACTCGTGATTTTGTAAATAATTCACGGGCAGCAGATGGAATATCATCAGCAGGAAAATTTAGCCCTAGTAGTGACGGTAAACGATTATTGTGAATTGATTCAGCAATGACCTGACCGCTACCATCGGGATGAAATTTGTAAATCATCACTCTGTCAGTTTGCAGTAGCGATCGCACCTCTGCTGTTGTGACTGTGATAATATCTTCTAATTCTAAACTCCGCCGGATACGGTTTGTAATCCGGTGCAGTAAAGTTTCTTCATGGCCAGTTGCCTGCCAATCTTGGTGAGAGTTCGAGGTCATTGCTGATAAAATCTTAAATTAATAATTTACAAACACACATGATTAATGGAGAAGTCACAAGTCATAAGCCAGAATGGGCTACGCCCTGCTGCGCTAACAGAATTTAGCAATGCTTGAAGTGGCAGACTTAAATTCCTTTATTCATTCATTTAGTGGCGAACATGATTCCTGAATTCTTTTTTCTAAAATCTAATGACATTTTTCAATTAATTTCAGCAATTTGTCTTCAGTAAAACTACGGCAAATAGCTAAGTAAATTTATAAAAAATTAAAAAAAAAGACGCAAATTTTTGTTGCGTCTTTCTTAGCTATCAGAAAATATTTTTGCTGTTGAGTTTGCAGTTTTTGTTGAAAGTTTATATATCAACAAAATCAAACTTTTACATTGCCGCAAAGCTAATTTTCAGATAGTCATTTTCCATCTTGGCTCCGGCTGGTTGTAGTGCTGCTAGAGCTTGTGGCAAAACCAAGTTACGACGGTGATTCCCAATAGTAATATTCAATTCATCCCCAGTTTTACTGAGTTGAATTTGGTTTTTCGGAATACCGGGTAAGTAAAGTTCTAAACTGTATTGGTTTTGCTCTTGTACGACTCTAATAGTCGTTTCTTTGTAATAAACCTGAGTTGGATCTTCATCTTTATAAAGAGTTTCCTTCAAGCGTTCTAGTGCAGCCAGTCCGCACATTTCCTCAGAAAACAGCGGCACTTCTTTTATCGGCAAAGGGTGGAAATTATCATGAATTTCCTGGCGATACTGCTCCTGATTTTGTTTCCAACGTTGGAAAAATGGGTCTTCTACTTCTTTGGGGATGATGCGATTAGCCACAACCAAGTCCGTGGCAACATTATATAAACTCAAGTAAGCATGAGCGCGGAGAGATTCTTTAATCACCATCTTTTCGGGATTAGTCACAAGACGCACTGAGGTTTGAGTATTATCTGTTAATACTTTTTCCAGAGCTTCAATTTGTTCGTAAAACTCATAAGGTGCATCCATCACTTCTTTATCTGGTAGCGAAAAACCAGCAATTGGTTTAAACAAAGGTTCCACCAAAGGTCTAAGTGCTACTGAGATATTTTGAAATGGTTTATAAAAACGACGCATATACCAACCGCCGACTTCCGGTAAACTCAGTAAGCGCAATGCTGTGCCAGTGGGGGCTGAGTCGATAATCAAGACATCAAACTCGCCTTCATCGTAGTGGCGTTTCATCCTTACCAAGCCAAAAATCTCATCCATACCTGGTAAAATTGCCAATTCTTCCGCTTGTACCCCTTCTAAACCCCTTGCTTGTAAAACTTGGGTAATGTAACGTTTCACCGCACCCCAGTTTCCCTCTAGTTCTTGCAGTGCATCTAATTCTGCACCCCACAAATTTGGGCGAATTTTTCGGGGTACGTGTCCCATTTCCAAATCAAAACTATCTGCCAAGGAGTGAGCAGGATCTGTACTTAAAACCAAGGTTTGATAACCTAATTCTGCACAACGGAGTCCAGTTGCAGCAGCAACGGAGGTTTTACCCACGCCGCCTTTACCAGTCATTAAAATTACACGCATAACAACACAAATTCAATACTTCTAGGCTTGTATTTCTAAAAAATGCTCAGCAGATGCTCATTTACCCTATTTCCAGCATTTTGAGCATTAGTATAGGTATATTTTCATACTCAGCATTGATGCTCAACAGATGCTCAAGTGTGAG
>Ga0314811_100242_pt1 | contig 9228 bp, 7 predicted proteins | sample STEome_7_FD_202340 | JGI IMG/M metagenome (GOLD analysis project Ga0314811, IMG submission 202340) | Metatranscriptome of soil surface biofilm microbial communities from soil inoculated with nitrogen-fixing consortium DG1, State College... ...
CTCTAGATAGGGAAGATTTTTAAATTATTTAAATTGTCAGTCAATTACTGATATACGTCAAAAGACGGAATGTCAAAGTTGATAAGTAAGCTATTGGGCTTTAAGTTCGTTGATTGTTGACCGTTGACAGTTAACCGTTAACAATAGACTTCTTGCAGAAGTTGGGAAAAGGGGAAGGGGAAAGGGGGAAAGGTTTGGTATTTTACTTTTCCCAATAAAGATGCATCCCTTTGACCACAAGAGTGCAAAAAGCACTTTTGCACTTTTGTCTAATTAAGAAAAAAATCAAGAGGTTTCTTCTAAGGGAAAAATATCTCCACGCAAGTAGGAATCAAAGTGTTTTTTAAAGTATTGAATACTTGTCATATTAGGTTCATCACTTTCTGTGGGCGTGAATTCATAAATTGGCACTTTTTCTCTCACGAGTTTGACTAATTTAGCATCGAGTTGCTCAAAAGCATCAACTCTAAATATTGTGGTTTCAAATCTTAATTTAGCTGGATGACCATATCCTAATTTCATCCAAGGCATCCAAGGACAATCTCGTGCCCATTTAGCGGGAGGAACTTCTGTGACATCCGGTCGGCAGGCATTTGATATAAAATATTCAATTCCCTGAAATTTTTCTCCAGGGCAATAATCTAAGTATTTACTATCTCCTGCTAAGGGATGGGGATATTCTAAAGGAATTTCCATTACGGAGGTGAGATATGGCTTTCCTTTAGGTATGACAAATTTCTTTGGTTTGATTGAACCTTGAACAATTCTGTTAGCTATATGTACTACTGGTACTGATTGATTTGCTGTTGGCGATTGCCAAAAATGTAAAATTTCTTGAGTATTGGGGTGACAAAATAGACCTAATTCTCTATTGATGCGATATCCGACTTCACCATACTCAGGATCGGGTTTGATAAATACTTTTGTTGCATTCATCCCAATAATAGAGAACAATTTTTCTTTTGGTTTCTCTGGTGTTTCTTGCCACCAAATTTCTCCAGACCAATTGTAATAAAGTTGTAATCCATGATTTTTTTGATAAAAATCAAGATTATTAAGTTCGTAATCGTCTAAATAATCACTCATATTGATTTTTGATTTTAGATTGGACATAGGGCATGGGGCATGGGGCATTGGGCATTGGACAAAAGAAAGATCCCTCCTTTTCCCTTTAACCTTTCCCCTTTCCCCTTTCCCCTTTTCCCTTTTCCCTTTCCCCTTTCCCCTTTAAAGAGCCAGAACTACTAGCTTTCCAAATAACTTTCTAAGTTGGGTACATCAACCCAAGTGCTTGTTTCATGGGATTTGTGAGATAAATCCATCAATAATTGAGAATAAACTCCTTCTCGCAGAGATGGTATTGTTTGCTGGTTTTGGTCAATTCCTTGTACCCATTGGTCGATAACACGAATAAATGCAGAAATTCGTCCATCGGCGTAATTTTGGGGAAAAATTAATCGATTTGGTATTTCTATTTCTGTCAGGGGTTTACCTGGCTGGGAACCCCACACACGAAAGCCGTGTATGTAATCTTTTTGATTTTCACTACCTACGATTAAAGTACCGCCATCGCCGTATACTTCTATCCAATGGGTTCTTGGTGCATGAACAACGGCACTGATGGTAACTTGGCAAGGTGTACCATCTGCTAATTCTAGGGTTAATATACAATTGTCATCTGTGTTGACTGGTTTTGATTGTTGGTTTGTCGGGTCAATTCGCGCCGGAATTGCAGTGGTTAAATGGGCGCTTAATTTCCGCACTGGGCCGAATAACCAATGAATATAATCGAAGGCGTGGGAACCCAAAGACCCCAATGCACCGCCTCCTTTTTGTTTCTCAGAATACCAATTCCAAGGACGGGAAGCATCAGCACGAGAGGAACCTAACCAATCAATTCTAATTAAACGCAACTCACCCACATATTTTGCTGACAAAAGTTCAGCAAATAATTGCCATCCAGGGACAAAGCGAAATTCAAAATCTACAGTAGCAATGACACCATTTTGTTTAGCTAAGTGATAAAGTTCTTTAGCTTCGCGTGCATTTAAAGCTATGGGCTTTTCTAGTAGTAAATGTTTGCCGGCTTGGAGGACTGTTTTTGCCATTTCATAGTGCAAAAACGGCGGAGTAGAAATGCTGACTGCTTGGACTTCTGGTAATGCTACAACATCTGCAACTTTATCACAGGCGTGGGGGATGTTATGGGATTTTGCTATGGCTTTGGCTTTATTGATATCTCGGTGATAAACAGCGACTACCTCAGTGCGAGGATGTGCTTGAAATCCAGGAATGTGGACTTTTTGACCAAATCCAGTGCCAGCGATCGCGACCCCAATCATATCATCATTACTCCCATATTTCTACAAATTTATCGCAAAACTCTAATAGTCAAAGGATAACGATAATGTTCTCCGTTATAAGCTTTGATGGCGGCAAAAATCACCAAAAATAATTGTAAAATCAACATTAATGAAATTAATGATGTTAGCACAATTAATAAACTATCTAAGGTGAGTTGAACTTCATTAATTTTACTATTAGTAGTCACTGCCAAACTAAAGCTGGTTAAGACGAAAAATAAAGAAATCACGATGAAAATAAATGTATAAAACGTCAACGAAATTTGAAAATTTAAAGATTCTTTACCTTGGAAATCAATCCAGGGATATTTTGCTTTTTGACATCGCCAAATCATCAGTGGGGCTAACAGATTCAGGGGCAAATATAAAGGTATGCCAATAAATACCAAAAATAAGACTAAAATCCACGCTAATAAAGCCGAGAGATGACACAACATCGCCCATACACGCACTTGTTGTTTAGGTTTTTCTCTCATAGCTTTTCAACTTTAGGTGGATATATAGCAGAGAATAGGCAATAGGCAACAGGCAATAGGCAACAGGTTGGCGAAAGTCTCTTCAGGTAGTACTTTGACAATCAGTTTATGTCCTAAGTTATGCTTCGGCTGTTAGACCAGACAATTCTTCACTTTACAACTAATAAAATTGTCAAACAATAGCTGATACTATTTTGGTATTTTGGATTTTAGCTTACAGCGTTTTTCATCTATTTGAACCACAATCCCTGCTAGGGGCGAAAGGTTGTTCGCCCTACAACGTGGTTTATTTACCTGAAAATTGCTGTAAACAGCAAGAAGCCTCTCACTTACCGCGAAGGACATGATATGACTGTGAAGTGTGAACTATGAACCGTCAACAGTTAACAATCTTCTATAAAATATTTCTTACCTGTCCCTAGTGTTAAAATCTGAGTATTTCTCGGTCATAGTTTTCGGGAACAGGTTCTATTTCCCAGACAATGCCTTCTGTTGGTTCCAAGGCTACCTCTATATAAAGTTGTTCTACGGCAGTTATAGCAATATCTTCGTTGTTCGGGAAGGGCTGTAAATCTTCAGTGAGGAGTCGGAGTTTAAAACCGGCAGGGATGGCTGCACCTACAGTGAGGTTACGTAACTCAAAGCGCCAAATAGTTGTTTCTGGTTCCCCTTGGGGTGTAATCAGCAGTTCGTAGATTTGACCTGCAATCGTCAGCTGACGAGATATAATCCTCTGCGGTGGTGTTTGTTCGACACCCCGCGCACCAGCTTCACTCACTTGTAAATCAAAACTTCCCCAACCAACAGTTTGGGCGACTTGGGAAACACCGTTTTGCAACCATTGAATAACTGACCACTGTTCTGTTATTCCCAAGCGGCGTTGATATAAACTTTTGCGCCAACCGCCATGTGCAATTAACCCCGCCCACAGTTGAAACGGAATAACGAGTCTGGGTGTAAGTATTTCTGGATTTCCTAGACGAGTAATTAGGTTTTGTGCTTGTGCTTCCGGGATGGTGGTAACTTCTTCAATGGCGCTACGTGTTGCTTCTTCTGGGCAAAGTTGCCGCGCCACCACTAAAATATTGATGTCATTGATGATATTATCGCCGTCAAGAGAGTAAGTGCGATCGCTAGCATCATAATTTCCCCTAGTTTTGAGTTGTGCATGGGTGCAGTAACCCCAAACCCTCACATAGCCTGCATCTGGTTCTACCTGCACAGCCAAATAATAATCACCCATCCAACTGGGAATATCCACCCATTCTTGTGGCACTCGGAATTCACTCAAATCAATTGTTTCACTCGGAACCAAGATTAGTTTAGTTCCGTCTAACGTCACTGCTGTTCCATTAACTAGTTCCCAAAAGCTGGATAAAACGGTGGTAGTTGGCCAGACCTTTGCTTGCGGTGTAAAATCTTCTTTTAACCATTCCAAGACAGCACCCAGGCAAAGTTCATTAATGTAACCTTGATAGCGAGAAGTCGGGTTAGAAAAAAATTGACTGCCGACATCTACCTGATTTTGGGTAGCGATAGGAATTTCTAAAATCAAGTCTGTTGAATTAGCAAAAGTAAAGACGGTGGTGTCAGCAGTCATGATGGTTACTCCAAATATTGGGCACTTGTACTGATCGTATTCGAAGTATTGGGCATTGGGCATGGGGCATGGGGCATTGGGAAATTAAGTTTGAGCGTTGAGGTTTTGAACTGGAACGTTGAGGTTTTGAACTAAAACGTTGAGGTTTTGAACTAAAACGTTGAGGTTTTGAACTAAAACGTTGAAGTTTTGAACTGGAACGTTGAGGTTTTGAACTGGAATGTTGAGGTTTTGAACTAAAACGTTGAGGTTTTGAACTGGAATGTTGAGGTTTTGAACTAAAACGTTGAGGTTTTGAACTGGAACTTTGAGCGTCTAAGCTTCAACTTTCAGTTTTAAATCTCCCTTATCCTCTCCCATGCCCAATGCTCAATGCCCCATGCCCCATACCCTAGTAATAATTCCTCAACCATTCCTCCATCACTGTATTGATGCTTTTGAGTAGGTCTGATGTGACAGTAATATGCAAATTATCTCGACTCCAGTTAGCTAAAGACCGCAATAAAGCTTCTTGGGCTTTTTTCAGTCGCCGGGAAATTGTATATTGCTGCATTTGTAATTGTTTAGCGATTTGGTTTTGAGTGAGTTCTTCGCCATAGTAGAGTTTGACAATTTGTTGTAATTCCGGTTCCAGTTGAGCGATCGCCAGGACTAAAATTTTGTTAATCTCGGTTTGCTGGGAAATTCTAGTTTGTTCTGCTTCCTGGGCAAGAATTTCATTAATCAGAGATTCTTGTTGACTTCCTGGAAGATTATCTAACCATTCCCAAGCATCATCGCCACCTTTGGGGACATTCAAAGACTCCGGTTGAGGATAGCGATATCTGCGTACAGCTTTAGCAGAATTCAGCAGCCATTTTTCTAAAGTTTGGGCATTGACTTGGTGAGTAGTTTGTGTATTATAAGTTTTAGCGATCGCTTGCCAAATGACATCATCTGGTGGAGGAAGTTGCCGAGAAGTACCTGTTTTTGTAGGAATATACAGAGTTTTAAAACATTCCCAAGCGAGAATATAAGCATTAATATCCTCTGGAGATAAGCCAGCGTTTTGCAAAGATTCCACCAAAAACTTTTTAGTGATTTTTCGCAACAGTCCCCAGTCGCTACAGATATCGATTTCGCTATTTTGCCGCAAAGTTTCCCGGATAGCACCACTAAAAATGGCGCTGGCGTAGTTTTTTAAAGAAAAACCTTGATTGGGATTATAACCTTTGAGGATTTTATCAACTTGGGCAATGGCAATTTGAAAACAGTCTGATAATTGATACTGAGTGCTGGCAAAATTAGTCACAGTTTTTTGAGATACCCAATAACAAGGTTCTTGGAAGTAAGCCGTGAGATGTTGTTTTGCCAGTACTTGAGTTTCGGGAACTTGCCAAAACTTATACCAATAAAGCGTCCAAAAATATTCTGAAGTTTCTTGTGGCGCTTGTTTGATACAACTTTGGATACTGCGACGCAAACTTGATTCTATCGCCCAACGACTAAAGCGATCGCCAGCAAATTGCACAAAAGTCGAGAAGATTTCAATGACGGTTTGTCGAGGTTGCATAAAAAGTGGGGCATGGGACATGGGGCATGGGGCATGGAGAGATGAGGAAGACAAGGGAGACAAGGGAGATAAGAATAACTCCCCAGTCATCAGTCATCAATCATCAGTCATCAGCCCGCATTCCTAATTTTAAATTTGTAACATCCCTTCCGGATTTACTGATAAAAGCGATCGCCTCTGCAAGCCTTCACGGTGTAAAATGTCGTTGGCTGCTAATAAGCCACTACTAACGGCACGTTCCATTAATCCACAAGGAAAGGGCATTTTTACCCAATCACCTGCAAATAATAAGTTAGCAACATTAGTGGTAGTTTCTGGACGTTGTGCATAACTATTTGGTGGATATCCAGAAAAGTTATTTTGATTCACTAATTCTCGATGTAATATCTGCGCTTGTTGTAATTCTGGGACGATTTCATAGAGTTCCTCTTCAAATTTGGTTAACAAGGCTTCTTGAGTGGGAAATTCTTTTGCTTTATAGCAATAAGCGTGTAATTCTACTACACTACCACCGGTGCGTTGTGCCCAGTCGATGAATTGTTCTTGAATGCGATGATAAAGGGTGATGCTATCAGTTAATTGGTAGCCGGATAAAGATGTAAAATTACTTTGCTGCCATGCAAAATCGCGGTCAAACCAGAAACGACAAACTGCAAAAGGATCGGCGATACTTAAATTTGCAATTTGCCATCGCACTTTTTCATCTATATTCCCATTTACTCGTTTCAAGAGTTGCTGTACTCCCGGTACATCGGTTGCTAAAACATAATAATCTGCTGCAATTATTTCTGGTGATGATGATTTTTGATTTGCTGCAATCAATTGCACTTCTGTATCTTGTCGTTCCACTACTTGAAACTTAGCTAAATCTTGTTGGGCAGGCCCTTTTACCACTTTTCCATCACTACTAAAAACTGCGCCATGACAAGGGCAATGAAACTGACCATCTGCTGCCATTTGTACGGTACAACCTTGATGAGTGCAGGTAAGAGAAATGGCAGTTTTTCCTCCAGCAGGTAAAGCAAATACTTCATCAGCTGCACCAAAGTATTCTACCTGGCTATCATCAACAACTGAATTTCGTTTCACCCAAAAAGGCACGCTATTTTGATTGCCACCAACATAATATTTTACTGCTGCGATTTTGCCTTCTGTAGCCGAAATTTCACTGACAGTTGTACCTGTGATAATATTACCGCCTTGATTTTTAATTGCCTCGGCAATGGGTTGCACTAAACTTGTACCCATATCATCTTTAGTGCCATTAAAAGCTAGTCCTTCAGGGTTGCCAAAAAAATAAAAATGGAAGAATTGCATTAATTCTCCGACACTCATGGTGTCTGGTGCGTTCAAACTAGATTTGGCAAACGGTAGAAAATATAAGTCATATAATCCTTGGGGAAATTCTGTTTTTACCCAATCAGCAACGGATATATTATCGAATCGCTGAAAGTTCTTTTCTCTTTGAAAACCAGTAATAGCTTGGAAGACTTGCAGGTGTTTTAATTTTGTAAGATTAATTCCCCATTTGAAGCGGTTGGGAGAAGCGATCGCTAAATCTAGAATATTCCAAGGAAAGGCAGAATGACTAGGATAAAATATCTCTGGTTTGTATTGGCGATCGCGGTAAACCACTGAGTAAAAATTTAACGATTTAAAGTTATCGCTAATCTTTAGTTCTTTAACTAAACTATTCAAATTATAGTACTGGGGAAAAAAACCATGAAAGCCGTGTTCCATCCTAAAAGTTTCACCAACAGCTTCTACAGACCAACTAGCAATTTTACCACCAAGTTGGGGAGACTTTTCTAAAAGTGTAACCACAAATCCCCGTTGACTTAATTCATAAGCACAAGCTAAACCCGCTAAACCACCCCCAATGACTACAACACTTTTTTGCTGACTTAACAACCGTGGCAATTTCAAAGTGTCTCTTGCAAATACCGTTGGTTTTGGCTTAGTAAATCGAGAGTACCCTGTGACTCCAACAATTGCACCAACACCAAAGACTTTCAACAGTGTCCGACGTGAAATATTAGACGATTCTGACGAATTGAATAGTGGATTCATTGGCGACACAATTAACAGTTCATAATGAATTACTGACATGAAATCATGACTCGGAATTAGCAGATTTTGTGTCAGAATTTCAAACTTAAAATTCACAGTAGGAAATTACCAGAGGGGAATTTGACTGTGAACCGTTAACAGTTAGCAGTTTTCCAAGTCCCTAACTTTCTACTTTGAATTCTAAATTCCCTTATGTAGCCTACATTTTTGTTCGTCAGAAGAGAAACTGACAAAATTTGGTTTAACAAATTAGAAAATTAGTTGACAATGTAATATAATATTTAATAATTAAACCTTGTCCATATTGAAATCTAAAGTTTAGAATTATTCTCTTGTGTCATTGCGACAAAGCAAGCAACCCCAAAACTTTGCTAAAAAACTACGGTTCTCAAATTAGACAAGGTTAAAGCGCCAAACAAAAATTAGGTTTGGGTATAATAAGCGCTTTGTGGTGATAGCCACAAATTACGAATCAATTGCTTTTTGTGCAGTTTTTTTTACACAATAAGTGCTTCCTCGAAAGCTCAATTTATGAGTGACTGGTGGTGTAGTGATTTCAGTGGATTCTGAGTTAGGATTAACGCAAACACAATAAGTACTTCCGCGAAAACTCAATTTATACGTTACTTTTGGTGTATTTATTTTCTCTAATTTACCGTTGGAGTCAGCACGATAGGAAACTCCACGGTAGATTAAATGACAATCTGTTTCAGATTCGCAAACTGGCTGTTGTGGTGGTTCTATTTGTTCGCTGATTACCTTGGTTGTGTAGTATTCATAGCCTGTACTAATAATTACAGGAATCAATAGTAAAACTAACATCTGCCAAGGAGCAAAAATTAAACCCAAAATGAAGCTGAGTGCTGCAAATACAGCTATCAAATGTGAAATTTCACTATTAATTTTTTTTAACAGAAAATAGCCAGTGATTAAACAAGCACACGGTATAATCAAAAAGTAGGAAGCCATTTTTCTTAATTTAATAAACCAAAACTGAAGCGTTTGTAACGCAGATTAAGGTTGTTGGAAAATTGTTATCTATTTTACATCAAAGAAATTTTTGTGGTTACCGTGCTTTTTTAGTAAAAGTATTACTTTTAGGTATCTGTATTAGATGTAAATTTTTCGAGTCAATGTAATATATGCAATAAAAAAAGGCGATCGCAC